>PDWI01005442.1_pt1 | contig 16441 bp, 11 predicted proteins | sample 1430891 | NCBI WGS metagenome assembly PDWI01 (sample SAMN01162508, study PRJNA174530) | Oral metagenome, whole genome shotgun sequencing project. | biome: Marine environment; feature: Marine mammal; material: Swab sample of the gingival sulcus; isolation source: swab sample of gingival sulcus...
TATCCGTTTTGCCTTTCTGACCGGGGTGACCAGATTTTCGAGGGTGTCGGTTTTTTCCGGGATCAACAATATCGAAGATATCTCGCTTGCCCCGGAGTTTGGGACCATCTGCGGCTATACCCAGCACGATCTGGAGACGGTGTTTGCAGAGCATCTGCAGGGTGCGGATATGGACGAGGTGAAACGCTGGTATAACGGCTACCAGTTTCTCGGAGAAAATGTCTATAACCCCTTTGATATCCTGCTGTTTCTGCGCGGCAATAAACAGTTTGAAAGCTACTGGTTCGAAACGGCCACTCCCACCTTTCTGATCAAGCTGTTGAAACAACAACACTTTTTTCTACCCGACTTAAGCTGCATCAAGGCTGGAAAAGAGTTGTTACGTTCCTTTGACATTGAGACCATCTCTCCTGTTACTCTGCTGTTTCAGTCCGGCTATCTGACGATCAAAGAGGTGCGCAGACGGGGAACCTTTGTCTCCTATATCCTCGGGTTTCCCAATCTCGAGGTGTCTGCCGCCTTTACCAATTCTCTATTGAGCCTTTTTACCGAGACATCACGACGCAATCAGATACAGAGTGAGCTGTGTTTTTCACTGGAAGACGGCGATATGGAACAGTTCAAGACCGCCGTTCATTCGCTGTTTGCGGCCATCCCGTATCAGAACTACACCAACAACGACATTGCCCGCTATGAGGGCTTTTACGCAAGCGTCATCTTTGCCTGGCTCTCTTCGTCCCAGCTGTCGCTTGTTGTTGAGGACTGTACTAACAAGGGGCGCATTGATATGAGCGTGGAGACGAACGACGCCATCTACCTGATCGAGTTCAAGGTCGATATGCCCGGGGAGGCCGCCCTTGCTCAGATCAAAACCCGGGGCTATGCCGACAAATACCGGGCAGAGGGCAAAAAGATTGTGCTGATCGGTATCGGCTTTTCCAGTGCGGAAAAAAACGTGACCGAATTTGTCATTGATAACGTTTGAGTTTTACTGCAGCCAGGAATATGCTCAGACCACTTTGGCGATTCTGAAATAGAGAAGAGCAACAGCAGGAAGAAGAAATATCACCCATGCAACAAAAGCGACAAGGCACCCCGGGGTGGCCGTATCTATTACCGGCCCTCTGGCTGCACTGTTTGTCACAAAGTGCCCGAGGATATCACCATACCAGAGAAAGGGCAGGAGCACTGCGCTGAATATCATTATCCCGAGCTGATACGAACGCTCTTCATAGAAGAACGCCTCAAGAAGATAGAAGGCTGCAACTGCCAGCGAAAGAAGTCTGTTGATATTCATTCTTCTCTCCTCCGGGAGGAGACACTCCTCGCGCGTCGATGCTCCCCGCCCCTCTGACGGGAGAGGCGGGGTCTTTTTCGCTGTGCCTCAACAAAACAGAGGCTGAAAGGGACAGGATGCAGTCATACCGAACTGCCCACCGTAATAGTCAGTGAAGAGAAGATCGCAAATTTGACACATTCAAGCACTGCGGCCAGCAGCAGATGCCGCCTTCGCCCGGAGATAAAGTAGAGGGGAAGAAGCAGCTCACCAAACAGCAGCCCGAACCCCCGGGTCGCCCGCAGCACCCCGAGCCAGAGCAGAGGCAGCGCCAGCACAGCCCGCCCGAGCTCACGACCGAATGCGGCAGGGGAACTCCACGACTGGAGAAGAGAGTGGTCGGCAAACAGAGAGCCGACAATACTGCCGACAAGTGCCGCCAGCGCGAGGATGACAAAGCTGAGGACAAGCCGAAAAAAGAACGTCTCTGTCAACTGCATCGGGACTCCCCACTTTCAACGAAGATCTGCAACTGCAGACTCCAGTTTACGATACACCGCTCCCGCCGTCGCCGTCACCCTGCAACTGCCCTGCGGCGAGAAAACCCGTATTGACCAGTCTGGTGCAGAAAAGAGCTGTCAACTCTGCTGTGGCATACTCTGGCGGCCGCAGCCCTTCTCTTTGCACTCAACCTTACAGTAATAGCCGAACCCCGAATCCCAGGTGATCCCGCCTTTGGGACAGTTCTTGACATACTCCGCATACTTGATCAGCCGGTCGACGATGTTGGCCGGAACCGAGTGCTCCATTTTACAGGCGGTCTGGTCCGCCTCCTCATACTCAATACCGAGCACTTCGATCAGAAAATTTTTCAGCGCCTTATGGCGGTGAACAATATCCTCAGCGACAACCCGTCCCTGATCGGTCAGGGTGATAAGATCGTAGGGGGCATAGTTAATCAGCCCGCGACTGGAGAGGTTCCGCAGCGCCCCGGTAACCGAAGAGGCTCGCACATCAAGAAAGGTGGCAATATCTTTCGCCCGTGCCGCCATCTTCTCTTCGGAGATCTGATAGATCGCCTCAAGATAATCTTCCTGACTCGCTGTCAACTTTTCGCTTTTTTCCATGGTCTGCTCCTGTTTTTTGGTAAAAGATTACATGTGCCGAACCTTCCCGCACTGCGGCGGGGCATGTTCGGGATAAGAACAAAAAACGTACTTCTTTCGGATCAAACTAAATTTCTTCAAATATAACCGCTTTCGGAAAAAAGTACAGGAAAAATCGTCTCCTGCCGTCCGGCCTCTGCACAGAAAAGAGTCGGCGACAGACCCCTCTGCAGCAATTTTCCTGTTGTTTCAACGGATATTTACTCTTTCTTTACAGCGAGAGTGTGGTATAATGAGCGGTCGCCGTTTGATCAGAAACACAACGTCCGCGGTTCCAGCTGTTGCCGAAAAAAGGCGCGCCGGAACCATTCTGAGCTGGGTTCCTCTTCGAGGTGGCGGCAGACGACAACATCTCTTTGATATCCCGGGAAGATATCTCAAAAAGACCAGAAGAACAGGCAGAGAGCGGGCTGGTGAACGTCCCGGGCCGCCTCTCCCCTTCCCTGTCTGACCGGCGGCCGCTCTTTTCTCTGTTGCGCTGCAAGGACCGGAACCAAAGCCATGATCGATAACACCCGCCAGGATGAGTCTCCCCTTTCGATCACCGCCCGCAGCCGCCGCGAACTGATCGCACAGCTGCCCGAGATCAACGATTTTGAGCTGGCAATACTGACTCTGCTTGCGATCTCGTGCGAACCTGCACACACAACGCTTCTTATCAACTGTCTCAAACGGCTTGATATCAAAAATCCACGCGGCAACCAGCCCACTGCCGCCAATATCAGCCACGCCCTCACCCGCCTCAAAGAGCTCGGTCTGCTCAACGAGGCACAGCAGTGTGCCCCGGAGATTGCCGAAGTTCTCTGTAAGAGGGCGATCGCCGATGGCACCTTCAACTCCCGGGCTGAAGCCGTCACCGCCGAGGCTCCGATCTCGTGGTACTACGGAAAGTGGACCACCCGCTGCTGGCGGGCACTGCGTGACTGCCGCATCGCCATCTACACCATTGACTATGAGAGCATCGAAGAGACCGCAGAGTTTCTCGACACCCAGTGCACCCGGGTCATCGGAACCCCGCCGGCAACGGTACGGGTGGTCTGCACCCCTTTTGACTCGTCATGGTTCTGCTCACTTCCCGGCTCGTTTCAGTTCTTCCTGATGAGCAATGTCCTTGCCTGGGGCGAGGCATCGCTGACCAGCTGGCCTGAACTGCTCGAGTTTCTCGGCGGCAACGACGGCCCGGCCCACCTGAGTCCCGAGGAGCGCCTCCCGTTTCGCCGTCTCTACTTCAACCAGCTGCTCCTGCGCGGCCAGTTCTCTGAGGCAGAGGCGCTCATTACCAGCCAGCCGGAGGTCTTCAACGGTACCGGCGCCGAGGGGAGTCTGCTCTTTCTCCGCGGAGAGACTGCCGCCGCCGACACATCTTTTGCCAGAGATCTCGACTTTCTCCGCCAATACACCCCCGACAGTCCGGTGGCACTCTTTGGCCTCGGTGGTCTCTTCTCAGTCCTCACCCGGATAGCAGCCGCCGACAACCGTGCGTACGCCGAGGCGGCGGCAACCATTGAGACGACCCTGTCTCTGTTTGAGAACGCCCGTGAAAACAGAGCGCTCACCTGGATTGCCGCCGCCATCGACAGCAGCCCGCTGACCGCCCCACAGATCACCCTCGAAGCCCCCCCGGCCGCTGCCAGCGCCCTTGATCTGCTCTTTGCCGCCCTCTGTCAATACTGGCTCAATGCGACCGTTGAACCGGAGATCGAGCGAGAAGTGGCACACCGGTTTCACCGGGCCCGCAGCAGCGGCTACCTCTTCTTTGCCGCCACCTTCGGCGAACTGCTGCGCCAGACCCGTCCGGACAGCAGTGACGCCGCCGGGGCGGAGGCGGTGCAGACCGAGCTGACCATCCGCCCGCTGCTGCCGCTTATCACCCCGCAGGAACCGTGGAGACGAAGCCTCGCCGCCCTGCTGTCGGTAACCGAAAACAGAGCCGAAGAGAATGATCTGCGACTGGCATGGATGGTCAGTTTTGTCGGCGAACAAATTGTCCTCAGTGTCCGCAAACAGAAACGGAACCCGGACGGCTCGTGGAGTCGCGGCCGTCCGGTCTCTCCGGCACGACTGGCAAAAGAGGGGCAGTTCCCGTGGCTCAGCGTCGCCGACCAGCGCCTTGCGGCAACAGTTGTCAAACGGCACAACCCGGCCACCAATACCAGCTCGTACCAGTTTGATATGGAGAGGACAATCCCGGCGATGGTCGGCAACCCGCATCTTTTCCTCGCCGACTCCCCGCAAACCCCGGTCGAGTTTGTCGAGGGGGAACCGGAACTCCTCGTCGAGGAGCGTGGCGACAACCTGCATATCTGCTTTGCTCACCCGATCACCGGGGCGACCATCAACTTCCACAAAGAGACCCCGACCCGGGTCAAGGTGATCCGTATCAGCGAAAAACACCGCAGAATTTCCCGGATCACCGGGACAGAAGGAATCACCGTCCCCCGTGAGGCGAGAGAAGAGGTGCTGACCTCAATCGGCAACATCTCCTCGTTCATGACCGTCCATTCGGCGATCGCCGCCGACCGTAACCACCAGCACGGGATCAGCTTTGTCGAGGCCGATCCGACAATCCACATCCACCTGATCCCCTATGGAACCGGCTTTCGCCTTGAGATGTTCGTCAGGCCCTTTGCCGACGGCAGCCACTATCTGAAACCCGGACAGGGAGTCGAAAACATCATGGCAGAGGTTGGCGGGGTCCGGGTACAGACCCGGCGGGACCTCGTCCGGGAGGAGGAGAATGCCCGTGAAGTCGAAGAGATGTGTCCGGTACTCGACCTTGCCGTCGATATGGAGCAGGAGAGTGAGCGTGAGTGGCACCTCCACGACCCGGACGACTGTCTCCAGGCGCTGATGGAGCTGCAGCAGATCCGTGACAGGGTGGTTATCGAGTGGCCCGAGGGGGAACGGCTGACCATCAACAGCCGGGTGGGGGTCGAGAATCTGAACCTGAAGATCCGGACCAACCGCCAGAACTGGTTCGCGATGAGCGGGTCGGTCGAGCTTGACCAGGGGAAGGTCCTTGATCTCAGAGAGCTGCTTGCGCGGATGAAACCCGGCGGCAGCCGCTTTGTCGAAATCGGTGACGGCCAGTTTGTCGCCCTCACCCAGGAGTTCCGCCGACGTCTTGACGACCTCGACCTCTTCTCCGAAGAGAAAGGGGACGAACTGCTGGTGCATCCGCTGGCGGCAATTCAACTGCAACAGCTGACTGAACGCTCACAAACCGAGGCCGACAGCGGCTGGGAAAACCAGCTGACCCGGATTGCCGAAGCGCGCAGCTTCACCCCGAAGGTCCCCTCAACTCTGCGGGCCGAACTGCGCCAATACCAGCGGGAAGGGTTTGAGTGGCTGGCACGGCTTGCGCACTGGGGTGTCGGCGCCTGTCTCGCCGATGACATGGGACTCGGCAAGACCCTGCAGTCTCTTGCGGTCATCCTTGAACTGGCAGGCGACGGCCCCTCTCTGGTGATCGCCCCGACCTCTGTGTCGACCAACTGGCAGACCGAGGTCCAGCGCTTTGCGCCGACCATCAACATCGTCTGCATGCCCTCTGACAATCGCCGGAAAACAGTCGAAGAACTCGGCCGCTTTGACCTCCTTATCACCACCTATACGCTGCTGCAGCAGGAGAGCGAGCTGCTGCGCCGGGTGCAGTGGCAGGCGGTCATTCTTGACGAGGCGCAGGCCATCAAAAACTCCGCCACCAAACGGAGCCAGGCGGCGATGGCGCTGCAGGCGAAGTTCAGGCTGATCACCACCGGCACACCGATTGAGAACCATCTCGGTGAACTGTGGAACCTCTTCCATTTCATCAACCCGGGCCTGCTCGGCTCGCTGCCCCATTTCAACCGGAACTTTGCCATTCCGATTGAGCGCTACAATGACCGCGAGGCCCGGTTGCGGTTGAAGAACCTGATCCGCCCCTTCACTCTGCGCAGAATCAAATCTCAGGTGCTCGAAGAGCTCCCCTCACGCACCGAGGTGACTCTTGAGGTCAACATGTCCCCGGAGGAGACTCTGTTCTACGAGGCACTGCGGCAGAATGCGATCGAACTGCTCGAAAACAGTACAGAGAAGAAGGGGCGCCACCTGCAAATTCTCACCGAGATCATGCGCCTGCGCCAGGCCTGCTGCAACCCGAAACTGATCGACCCCGACACGGCTGTTGAAAGCGCCAAGCTCAAAGTCTTTGCAGACATCGTTGACGAGCTGCTCGAAAGCAACCATAAGGCCCTGGTCTTCAGCCAGTTTATCGGCCATCTCGACATCCTCCGCAGCCATCTTGACCGGCGCAATATCCACTACCAGTATCTTGACGGCACAACCTCCTCCGCAAAACGCAAACAGCGGGTTGACGCCTTTCAGGCCGGAGAAGGAGACCTCTTCCTGATCAGTCTGAAAGCGGGCGGACTCGGGCTCAATCTTACCGCCGCCGACTACGTTATCCATATGGATCCGTGGTGGAACCCGGCGATTGAGGACCAGGCCTCGGATCGCGCCTACCGCATCGGCCAGACCCGCCCCGTCACCATCTATCGACTGGTCTGCACCAACACCATCGAAGAGAAGATCGTCAAACTCCATCAGGAGAAACGAGACCTCGCCGGCAGCCTTCTCGAAGGGGCCGACATGAGCGCGAAGATGAGCTCCGATGACCTGCTGGAGCTGATTAAAGCCGGGTGATCCGGAAGCTGTCGCAGCCTCTGGTTCTCTTTTCTCCACACAGAGAGCAGAAGATTGTCCGCCGGCAGTGCAGGAGGTTACCGTTTCCCGGTGCGCTCAAGAAACAGCCCGCCAACAATACAGCCGAGCCCGACGACAGTTGCGGGATGGATTTTCTCGCCAGGGACAGCAACAGAGATCACCAGCAGCGACAGCAGCGGAGCGAGAAAGATCAGGTTCGCAATCCGCGCGGTACTCGTGGTCAGCCGTAACGCGGTCAGCCAGCAGACAAACGGCAGTCCCATCTCAAAAAAACCGAGCCAGATCCCCCCTGCACACCCCTGCCAGTTGAAACCGGTCACCACCTCCCGTCCCTTTGTCGCCACCATATAGACTGTCAGCAGCGGCACGGCGCAGAAGAAGTTCGCAGAGAGCACCACCAGCGGTTCGCGGCGGTCACGGGTATTCAGAATCCAGTAAAACGCCCAGACGACACAGGAGGCAAGCAGCAGAGCGACCCCGGGCAGATTGGTAAAGGCGAGCGTCCACGGACGCCCCCGGGTGCCGATAACAAGGACCCCGAAAAAGGAGATCGCAATCGCCAGCCACTGTCTGCCGGTCACCTTCTGTCCGAGCAGAGGGATCGCCAGCAGGGTCAGGACAATCGGCCAGATTGAGTTGATCGGCATCGCCTGCTGCGCCGGCAGCAGGCTGTAGCCGGTAAAGAGAAAGAGGTAGTAGAGGCAGGGGTTGAAGAGCCCGTACAGAACCGAAGCCGCCCACTGACCGGCGGTGAAACTGCCGAGCAGTGACAGCTTTTTCTGCACCACAAGAAGAGCCAAAAACAGACCGGCGGCAACAACGGAGGCAGAGAAGACAAGGGTGACAGGATCGGTCCAGCGCAGGCTCAGTTTCACTGCCGAGGCAACCGACGCCCACGACATCACCGTGACAAGCGCGTACAGGTATGCTTTTTTCTGGTCCTTCACTCCCCTCCGCCGGTGCCGGTACAGCTGGCGACAATGGCCGCGATCATCCCGTCAATGGTGTGCTCTTCGGCCTCAATATCGACGGTGAGGCCGTTATCACGCACCGTTTTTGCGGTTACCGGACCAATAGCGGCAATTTTCACCCCGGCAAGCTGTGCAGGCAGATGTTCACGCTCTTTTTCCGGAAACATCTCGATAAAGTTCTGCACCGTTGACGAGCTGGTAAACGTCAGCAGATCGAACCGGTTCTGGCGCAGCTCATCGGCCACCTGTTCAGCACAGCTCTGTTCCGGACAGTTCTGATACACCGGGACCACACTCACTCTGGCCCCGGCGCCGCGCAGTGTCTCCGGCAGAATTTCATAGCCGATCGTCGAACGCGGGATCAGGATGTTCCGCCCCTCCACCCCCTGATCAAGCAGGCTTTCGGCGAGCCCTTCACCGGTAAAGGTCTCCGGAATGAGATCGGCGCAGACACCATAGCTGAAGAGAAGATCGGCCGTGGTACGACCGACACAGGCGATATCGGGCCCCTTGAGATCACGTGCATCCATCCCCTGGTCATGGAGACGGGCAAAGAAATATTTCACCGCGTTGATCGAGGTGAACAGAATCCAGTGGTATTCAGCGATCCGTTCAAGTTCGCTGTCGAGCGCACTGTACTCTGCGAGCGGCTGAATGTTGATGGTGGCGCACTCGACACAGTCGGCTCCGTGTTCCTCAAGCCCGGCGACCAGAGTGCTCGCCTGAGATCGTGTCCGGGTAACGAGGATGCGGCGGCCAAAAAGCGGTCGTTTTTCGTACCAGTCGAGAGTCTCCCGCAGGTTGACCACCTCGCCGACGACAATCAGTGCCGGCGCCCTGATATCGGCATCCTTGACCACATCAACGATGGTTGCAAGCGTCCCCTGCACCGAGCGCTGCCGGGGCGTTGACGCCCAGCGGACTACCGCCACCGGTGTCTGCGGTGAGCGTCCATGCTCGATCAGCTTCCCGATGATAACAGGCAGATTCTTAATTCCCATATAGACGACAAGAGTCCCGGCACCGGTGGCAAGTTTTGCCCAGTCGATATTGGACTCCGCCTTGTTTGGATCTTCATGGCCGGTCAGAAAAGCGACACTTGCGGTATAACTGCGATGGGTAATCGGGATCCCGGCGTAGGTGGCCGCCGCTGTCGCCGAGGTCACCCCGGGAACCACCTCAAAGTCCAATCCATGGCGGGCGAGAATCTCAAGCTCTTCACCACCCCGTCCGAAGATAAAGGGGTCGCCGCCTTTCAGGCGCACCACCCGCCTGCCTTCACTGACCTTGTCAACAAGCAGGGTGTTAATCTGATCCTGGGTGTGGTTACATTTTCCGCCACCCTTTTTCCCGACATAGATCAGTTCGGCCTCCTCGGGCACATGGCGCAGAAGCTTCGGATTGGCGAGGTAGTCGTAGACCACAACCTCAGCCTTCTCAAGCAGAGATTTACCACGCACGGTAATCAGTCCGGGATCACCGGGCCCGGCGCCCACAAGATAGACCTTTCCACGTCTCTTCATTTATTTCTGTCCTGGCTGTCATCGGAGCAGAGTCGCTCCGCAGAATGGCAAAAGGGCTTTCATCGGAAAGCCCTTTTGCAGTAGGATGTTTACAATATCGGGCGCCTTGAAGATGATGATGCAAGGTTCCCTGTTTTTTATCGCTGCACGGCCATCAGCTCCCGTTCGTCCGCATTCAAAAAAACAGCAACGAAAGAGCCCGGCACACTTTACAGTTCGGCGAGAATCGACTCGGTCACCTCATCGATCTTTTTCGACCCGTCAACAGAGATAACCTTGACCTCACTGCCCTTGAAGTAATTGACCGCAGCCATCGTACCGGTTTCGGTATCATAGTAGATGTCGTGGCGCTTGTTGATCGCGGCCTCATCCTGATCGTCCGGGCGGGTTTTCAGTTCGCCTCCACAGACCCGGCAGACCAGAGAACCGTCTTTTTCGACCGGTTTGATCGCCTCAAAGGCGATATGGTTGGGATGGTTGTTGTCATTGACACAGAGGCGGCGCCCCATGATACGATCCTTTGCAATCTGCCGGTCAAGCTCAATCTCGATCACATAATCAAGCGCCAGTCCCTCTTTTTTCAAGGTCTCGGCAAGAGTCTCAGCCTGCACCTTTGAGCGGGGGAAACCGTCGAGGATCCAGCCCCCTTGACAGTCATCCTTCTGCAGCCGGGCGACCATCATTGGAACAGTGATCTCATCCGGAACCAGATCGCCGCGATCAATAAACTCTCTGGCCTTCTTTCCAAGCTCAGTTCCACCGCCGATATGCTCACGAAAGATCGCACCGGACTCGATGTGCGGGATGCCATACTTCTTGTGGAGGATAGCGCCCTGAGTCCCTTTACCGCTGCCGTTGGGTCCGAAGATGAGGATGTTTTTGCCCATGAGATTGAGCTCCTTTGCTCGAGTTATAAGGTATCGCACGGCCACAGTCCACCGCCGTACGGGTTTTTGTTCGCCAGAAATTGCGCTCAATATAGACGAAAAAGAATCCTCCGGCCAGAAAAAATATCTCCGGTCAGTTTTTGACAACACGCCAGAAAAAAAGTACATTCGACCTGTTCCCGGATTCTTGCAGCACTGTCTGCCGCGGACGCGCCCAACCATCAACCCCTACCCCCCGAAAACCATGAGAGAAATTCGTGTTGGAATAATCGGTTTTGGAACCGTCGGTCAGGGACTCGCCTATGCCATGCTCAACCAGCGGGAGCGACTCATCAAAAAGACCGGCATCGACTATATACTGCGGATGGTCGCCGACACCTCCCATCGCCCGCTGCCAAAAGAGTTTACCGGTGTCACCCTGACAACTGACGCCAGAGAGCTGATCGCCTCCCCCGATATCGATATTGTCGTTGAGCTGATCGGAGGCATGGAGCCGGCAAAAAGCTTTCTGCTGGCAGCGATAAACAACGGCAAACATGTGGTCACCGCCAACAAGGCGCTGCTCTCGATACATGGCCGCGAGATCTTTGAAGCAGCAGCACAAAAAAACGTCGAGGTCGGCTTTGAGGCCAGCGTCGGTGGCGGCATCCCGATCATCAAGGCGCTGCGCGAGGGGTTGATCGCCAACCGGATCAACCGCATCGAAGGAATTATGAACGGCACCGCCAACTACATCCTCTCGAAAATGACAGAAGAGGGACGGCCGTTTGCCGAAGTCCTGAAAGAGGCGCAACAGCTCGGTTTTGCCGAGGCCGACCCCACCTATGACGTCGAGGGGATCGACACCGCCCACAAGCTTGCGATCCTGATGAACATCGCCTTCGGCCAGAGTATCCACCTTGACGACCTCACCGTCGAGGGGATCAGTACCATTGAACCGGTTGACATCAAGTTCGCCCGCGATTTCAACTGCCGCATCAAACTGCTCGCAATCAGCCACAACCACGGCGACACCGTCGAGGCACGGGTGCATCCGACCATGGTGCCCGCAGATCACATGCTTGCGAGTATCAACGGCGCCTTCAACGGCATTCTGATCAACGGCGATACCGTCGGCGATGTTCTCCTCTACGGTATGGGGGCGGGGATGATGCCGACCGGCAGCGCTGTTGCCGCAGATGTTGTCGATATCGGCCGCAATATTGCTGACAACGCGGTCAACCGGGTGCCGCCTCTCGGCTGGCTGCCCGAAAACTTCACTCCGCCGGCGGTCACCCCGATGGACGACCTCATCTGCCCGTGGTATCTGCGCATGACCGTCCATGATCAACCCGGAGTCCTTGCCGAGATAAGCGGTGTCTTCAGTCGGCACAACATCTCGATCCGGTCGATGGTTCAACACGATCAGGGGAAAAATGAGCCGGTTCATATCGTCTTTCGCACCCACCGGACGAGGGAAGCTGCAGTGCGAAGTGCGGTCTCCGAGATCGATTCCCTTGCGGCCTGCACCAGCCCGACCCGCAGTATCCGCATGCTGCTGGTGGAGGAGAAAGGATGAAATACCTTCTGCTTGTCGGTGACGGCATGGGTGACTACCCGCTTGAGGCACTGGCCGGCGGGACCCCGCTTTCGGCCGCCGACACCCCGACCATTGACGCCCTCTGCCGCAGGGGAGAGCTCTTTTTCAACCATACGGTCCCCGAAGGTTTCCCTCCGGGAAGTGACGTCGCCAACATGGCTCTTATGGGCTGTGCTCCGGAAAAATATTTCACCGGCCGGGCCCCGCTCGAGGCGGCGGCAATGGGGCTTGAGCTGGCGGCGGATGAGTACGCGTTCCGCTGCAACATGGTGAACCTCGAGTTTCATGAAGAGACTGTGTTGATGCGTGATTTCACCGCCGGACACATCAGCAGCGAGGAGTCCCGTCAGCTGATCGACAGCCTCGAGGCGAAGTGCGCCGGCCGCCACTTCCACTTCAAACCGGGCGTCAGCTATCGCAACCTCGTCCTCTTCTCAGGTGTACACCCCGGTTTTACCACCACCCCGCCCCATGACCACATCGACAGGGATGTCAGCCGTTTCTGGCAGAGCTATCTGGAGCACGACGAGTGGCGCGAGCTGCTTGAGCAGGTCAGAGCGCATCTTGCCGACCATCCGGTCAACCGCAGGCGGATTGCCGACGGCAAGACCCCGGCAAACATGATCTGGCTCTGGGGAGAAGGCAAACGTCCGGCAATGCCGTCTCTCAGTGAGCGTTTTCAGGTGAGCGGCACGATGATTTCAGCAGTCGATCTGCTCAAAGGACTGGGCGTACTCGGCGGACTGGATACCCCGGATATTGAAGGTGCCACCGGGTATATCGACACCAACTACGAGGGCAAGGCGGCGGCCGCCCTTGCCGCCCTTACAACTCAGGACTTTGTCTTTGTCCACCTCGAAGCCCCCGATGAGGCGGGCCACGAGGGCTCACTTGAGGTCAAGATCAAGGCGATTGAAGATTTTGATCATAAAATTGTCGCGCCAATAACAGCAGAGCTGCGCCGCCGGGGAGAAGCGTTTCGTGCCGTCATCACCATGGACCATTTTACCCCGATTTCGCTGCGCACCCACACCTCCGATCCGGTGCCGACCCTCCTCTATGATTCGCGCGAGACGAGCCCGGGGTGTGGTTTTAATTTTTCTGAGGCGGAGTGCGAAAAGGCACGGGCTGCGGGAGCCGCGGACATGCCCCGCGGTGATGCGTTGATTGAGCGGTTGTTTGCCCGCTGACCGAGCACAGGAGAGAGCAATGCCCGAACCGTTCGTCTGTACTCATCGTGTTCTCTTCGCCGATACCGACGCCGCAGGTGTTGTCTATCACGCCCACTACCTGCGTCTGTTTGAGAGCGGCCGCACCGAGTTTCTGCGTGATCGGATCAGCCCCGGCAGAGTCTTTACCGAATCGGGACTCGTACTGGTGGTCATTGAGAGCTGGCTGCGCTACAAGGCTGCCGCCGTCTACGATGATCTGCTGCAGATCGAAACCAGACTGACCCGCCTCAGTCCGGTACGTATCCGCTTTTCGTATCGTATTCTCCGCGAAGAAAAAGAGCTGCGCAGGCTGCTGGTAAAAGGCTATACAGATCTTGCCCCGGTCAACGCCAGAGGAAAGCTGGTCCGCCTGCCACACGAGCTGTTTGAGAAGATGGCCCCCTGCGCCGAAGAGGTCCGGGGAGGAACCTGATTCACCAGGGCATCCTGAAAAGAAACCACTTGACTTCATGCTCAGAAGTTGTATTGTGCTTTGTCGCAACGCGGGGTGGAGCAGTCTGGTAGCTCGTCGGGCTCATAACCCGAAGGTCGGGGGTTCAAATCCCTCCCCCGCAACCAGAGGATACGGTAAAGGACGGACAACGAAAGCGTTGTCCGTCCTTTTTTTATTGCTCCTTCCACACATCGACCAAGTCCTGATCAGACAGGACACTCTCCAACCGACAAAGTATCTTTCTGTTCGAGTTTTTCAGCGCTCGTTGTCGCAACAGACGTATTTCGCAACAAAAATGGCACGACAACACTCACGCCCTGCCCCCTCAAAACGTATCCCCACGAGAAGCGGGAAGCGTTGATACGTTTCCTCTCAGCCGTCAATTCTTTCGCTGCGGACTTCATATCTCCCGGACAAAACCGACACGCACCTGACAGGCACCGGCGGGAACGGCCCGCCCCGGGCCACTTGATGAGCTCGTTTCACCGGAGCCGTTTTATTCGCCGGTGAACTCTGTGTTCCCCTTCTCCAAATCTTACCGGCCACAAAAACGACACATCATCAGTATAACCATTTGGATTTATACATATTATCTCTCATAAGGAATCTTACTTCTTGCCCCCTGGCAACGATCAGACTATACTGGCTGTTATTATCAAAACGAGGCGATTTATGCAGACATTATGGAAGCTGCAAGATGCCAAAACTCAATTCAGCCAGGTTGTAAATAATTGCTGCAACAGTGTACACATACAATCTGACTGTTGCAAAACGAAATGAGAAAGATTTTATTGCAGGCAATGTATCAGCATTAAATCCATGGGTATATAAAGGGTAACAAGTCGTTGAAGTGACAAGCAGATCTTTTTACCATACAGTTGTTAAATTCATACAATTCCGGGACAGGATACTGAGTCGACCTGGGTTATAGAGAAGCATTTACAGCCCGACTATGCGTACTACGTAAGATGTGCTTCGATAAAAATCATTTCATAAAAGGATTTTCATGAGCCCTATTCCATTCATCTCCAGAGGAAAGAAAGATTCAGCCACTCTTGACTTGTTGAGTCGTTGCGCCGGAGTTGGATTATGGATTGTCCAGATCCATAATGGAGACCCCATGCATCCGAAAAGTAAATGGAAATGGTCGCCGGAATTCCGACGTCTGCTCGGATTTCAAAGCGATGACATTACGGGGTTTCCCGATGTTGTTGACTCATGGACAAAGCGTCTCCACCCGGATGATACGGAAAAGACATTTAAAAGTTTTACCGCATGTATCAATGACACAAGTGGTAACAGTCGCTATGATGTCCAGCAACGCATAAAAAGTAAAGACGATCAGTATCACTGGTTCCGTGCCGTTGGTGGAGTTGCCCATGATTCACAGGGAAGGCCGAAACAGGCCTGCGGTGTATTGATCAATATTGACAGACAAAAAAAGAGCGAAGAACAGGCAGCTTTACTCGGGGAATATTCAGGCGTGGGCTTATGGGACGCTATACTCCATGAGGGTGATCCCATGAATCCCGGAAGCAGGTGGGAATGGTCTCCGGAATTCCGCCGTTTACTTGGGTTTCAGGGCCATGATACCAAAGGATTTCCAGACGTTGTGCAATCCTGGTCAGATCGTTTACATCCCGATGACGTACAACATACGTTCGAAGATTTTGCAGCATGCCTGAGAAATGAGGCCAGCCAGACTCGCGCACAGTATCGTCTAAAAACCAAAAACAATGAATATCGATGGTTTCAAGCAGTAGGCGGAGTAACTTGTGATACCAATGGTCTTCCCATGCGAGTCTGCGGCTCCCTCATCGACATCCACGAGCAAAAAATTGCAGAACAAGCCTATAAACAAAAATTCACCGATCTAACCCATGCCCTTGAAGCCAATGTCAGCGTGGTTGCAAATCGGGCAAGTGAAAGCTCTTCCAGCGTTGCATCTGCTGCAGAAGAGCTGTCGGCTTTCATCTCTGAAATGGATCCCAAAATAGCCAGAGCTGCAGAAGAAATTGTGACAGCATTTGATGAAGCAGCACAGGCAAATGCCATTATCCATTCCCTGGAAGAAGCCGCAAACCAGATTGGTGATTTTGTTGATTTAATTAAAGACATTTCGTCTCAGACAAATCTTCTTGCTCTGAACGCCACTATAGAAGCTGCACGTGCAGGAGATGTGGGCAAAGGATTTGCTGTAGTTGCAACAGAAGTAAAGGAACTTGCCGCCCAAACAGCAGCGGCAACAGAGGATATTACCAGACAGGTAAATTCTCTCCAGAGCAAATCCAAACAGGCATTAAAGGCGATGGATATAATTGGCAACACCATGGGAACCATCAAGGATTCATCCACTGAACTCACCCAACTGATTGGAGAGCAAAGAATCTCCACAGGAAAAATTGCAGAACAGCTTGCCAGAACTGTCGAAGAAATCAGTAATGTCTCCACAGTCATCAATACTACAATTGATAACGCCCGTTAGCACCTTACTCCTCAACTCCTGTCATAAAAAAGAAATTATTTAAGATGTAAGGTCGCTGGACTGTTAAACCCAAGAATTTTAATGTTTTGAGAGCAATTGAAGGCCATGAAAAAAATACTGCTTCTTTTTCTCCTGTGCCCGCTGCTGGCATTTACCCACCCGGACTGGAAGGTAACGACCGAAGC
>PDWI01005443.1_pt1 | contig 16441 bp, 15 predicted proteins | sample 1430891 | NCBI WGS metagenome assembly PDWI01 (sample SAMN01162508, study PRJNA174530) | Oral metagenome, whole genome shotgun sequencing project. | biome: Marine environment; feature: Marine mammal; material: Swab sample of the gingival sulcus; isolation source: swab sample of gingival sulcus...
ACTTCTACAAGTTTTATAATCCTCTTTATAAAAAGCATAGTCAAAAGCAAAGACATAGGCAGAAAGGACAATAAGACATACTAGTATTATACCAAAAAATCGCCTGACTTTTATTACATTTTCTTTAAATTTACTTTGCAAGATTAAAAATACTAGCAAAACAAAGATGGGATACTGCATATGGAAGTCAAAAAGGGAGTATATAAAGATGAGGGAAACTATGATAATATCCTTCTTCTCTACCCTTTTTAAAATATTAAGAAGCAAGACTAAAAACACCATAAACCCAAGAATACCCAAGTCCAAAAGAACTTGCAACGGAAAGTTATGCACATACCTTACACTGTAATCATATGAAGTCTGGAAGCTATGCTGGGCGAAATAATAACCCATATAACCGTAGCCAAAAGGATGAGCTTTTATCATAGTAATAGCATCTTTATAATATAAAAATCTAGTCTTAAAGCTGCTGAATTTATCAGAATAAAACAGGGTATCCCAGCCAATATTTCCAACGGATAAAACTGCTGCCAATATAAACAAGATAAATAATCCTGCCAATATAATCCATCTATGTTTTTTACTTTTTATCCTACTAAGACCTAGATATAAAATATAGATAAGCGTTAGCAAGATTCCTATACTTGCATGGGTGAGGTATACACCAAGAACTATAATCCCACTTATAATATAACCTAATACACCTATATTTTTTTTCTTAAAAGAGGCTAAGAATAGGTAATCCCCCTCAGCCTTAGTCATATTAAAGTGCAAGGCTATAAGCAAGAAGAGGGCAAAAGAATTACTATACTGGAAGGCTCCTGCGAACTCTCCAGCTATCATATAGCCTGCATTCTGCAAAAACGCAGTAGAGCCAAATAGTGCAGTAAGCAAAATCGAAACCACAGCAAAAACTATCATAAGACTCTTAGCTACTTCCCTATGCCCATCTTCCATATTAGAAATAAATATATAGGAAAAGAGATAAAAGATAAGAGTAAAAGCTAGGTATATACTCATACCCTTCTCTACATAAAAAGTGTTTTGAAATAAGACTATAGCAAAAAGTGCTAGAAAAGAGAAAAACAAAGTATCTATAGTCAATTTTAGTCCCTCTTTTTTATAGATTTTAAAAAGGAAGTATAGGCAGATTAAAACAAGGACTATAGCCTTTTGAAATCCATAATAAAGCCCATTTAAAAAATATGCAAGTGCAAATAAAAGCACTATAAACAAAGTATTTTTATCCCAGCTTCTTCTTAACGTTTTCAATCAAAATCTCCTTGGTATTTAGCTCTGGTTCTGCTATGACTAAACCTAATAAATAAGCCAGCATATCACCTATTTCTCTCCCCTTTAACCCTAAGTTTATAAGCTCTGCTCCACCTATCTTGAGCTCAGAAATCTGTGTAGGATAGGCATTTTCTACAGTCTCGTTGTAGCAGGATACCGCATAAGCCTTACTGATATCCCTTCCCTCTATCTGGAGCATGGCCTCCCTAAGTTCAAATAAAGCTAGGCTATCTTCATCTAGCTCAGACATCATAGTTCTGACAGCTACCGCAGTCTCAGGCATATCAGCTTCTTTATAAGCGAGCAACTTAGCCACCTTATTCATAGTAGCATTGTCACAGTTTAATGATTTGAGAAGCTTTTTCGCCTGCTTAGGTGTAAAATAAATCAACAAGGCAGTCCACCTAAGGTATAGGGTAGAACTTAAGTTTTTTAATAATTTTAAGATAAAACCCCTCTTAGTTTCGTCTTCAAACACCTCATTTAAGCTAGGCAAAATAAAGGCTAGGAGACCTGTCTTATAAACCATAGCAAAGTAGTCAGGATTATTAGAAATAAGAGTCTTATCTATTTCGACCTTTATTCTTTCTACTGAAACCTTGCTTATAAGTCCAGCATTATCCATTAGGGCCTGCCATGTTTCAGGCTCTATCTCATAGGCAAAACGCGCCGAAAACCTGATAGCCCTAAGCATCCTAAGAGCATCTTCTTTGAACCTAGCATCAGGAACACCAACACCCCTGATAAGACCCTTATCTAGGTCAGCGAGCCCATCAAACAAGTCCACCAATCCATGATTGTACGCCATGGCATTTATAGTAAAATCCCTCCTGAGCAGGTCATCAGCCAAGTTCCTGGTATACTCCACAGTTTCAGGATGTCTACCATCTATATAGTCACCATCTATCCTATAAGTAGTGACTTCAAAGGCTTCCTTGTCTATCATTACAGTCACTGTACCATGCTCTATCCCAGTATCTATGGTTCGCCTAAAGAGAGACTTCACCTCATCAGGTGTAGCACTAGTTGTTATATCATAGTCATGAGGCTCTTCTCCCAATATCAAATCACGAACACAACCACCTACTATATAGGCTTCAAATCCAGCACTAGTCAATGTTTCTAGGACGGTATTTACTTTTTTAGGTAAATCAAAATAAAAGTCTAATCCATTCATACAGCTAGTATAACCAATATAAATGAATTAGACAAGTTTTTTATAAGGCTATATATAGGTAGCCTGTAAATGCTATAAAGAATATAAAAATAGACATTATTAGTCCATTGAAACTGACCTCAAACTCTCTGATTTTTTTGAAATATGTAATTTTAGGATAAATATAGATGTAAAATAGAATTCCAAGCACTATATTTACAAAATATATTCCAAACTTTTTAGCCATATCCCATGAGCTTATAATTATAGGAAAGCCAAATAAAAACTCTATTATCTGCTCACCAAAAACACCACCTAGAAAAGTAACTATAGCCAGAGCTCCTATTGCTACCTTATTTGTAAAAGCAATACTTATCTTCTTTTTCGACTCACCAAAGAATATAGTAGAATACTTTACAAAGGAGAGCACTGTACCTATATTCATAATGATAAATGCCAACTCATAAAGGCTAGTTTTTACAGTAGCCCTAGATATGAGGTACTTAGATATAGAACCGTTGAAAAGTGGCGCTCCAGTAATACCAAAAATAGCTATTAAAGTAACTATGGATACATAGGGCATACGCCTAAACACCCCTCGAATCTTAGTGATATTCCTAGTGCCGTATTCATTGTATATCATACCAGCTGTCAAAAATAAGGTCGACTTAAATACGGCGTGATTGATAATATGATATATAGCTCCATAATAACTGTATATAGAACTTATAGAGAGACCAAATATTATAAGGCCTATCTGACTGACCGTATGGTAGGCTAGAATCAACTTTATATCAGTCTGAGACAGGGCGAGTACGAAACCTGCTATCCCAGTCAAAAAACCTAGTATCACAAAAACCTCACTCACATCTATAATGGGATTGAAGATAAAATTAACCCTTATCAGCAAATATACACCACATTTTACATAGAGTGCAGAGAGTATAGCCGACACCTCAGATGGCGCACTAGGTGTACCGTGAGCCTTGGGAAGCCAACTAAATAGTGGCATAATGGCAGACTTAAGACCTATGGCTGTTATCAATAAGGCATAGGGAATAATGAGGTCTTTAGGCTCATCTATTAGCGCCATAGCATCCCTTACAAACCCCATATTTAGGCTGCCAAATATTTTATAAATATATCCCACACCTAGCAGATAGAAGTTCATAGCAACTATATTTATAAGCAGGTAGACCATACCATCATAGATGGACTGCTTGCTCTTTTTAAACATGATAAGTATGGCAACACAAACAGTAGATAGCTCAATTAGGGTATATATACTAAAAAAGTCATCTACTAAAAATATCCCATTAATAAGGCCCTCTAATAGAAAAAATAAAAACATATATAGCTTATTTAGATATTCCTTACTATATCCATATATAAAGATAATCATAAATAAAAAGCAGGTCAAGACTACAAAAAGTACGCTTATCTCATCCGCCTTTAAATTTATCCCCTGCCAGGTCTTATATCCACCCAAACTCTCCATATATATGCCATTTTTATGTACATAGGAAAATAAGAATATCGACATTATAAATAGTGCGAATGTAGATAATAACAATATCATCTTGCTATATGCCTTGTGAAATAAGTAGGCTAGTAATGAAAATATAATAGGCATTATTACAAATAATATAAGTTTCACTCTTCATTACCCCCACGTCTTTTTAAGACCTTTTCCCAGTTTGTGGTACCATACCTATGGTAGAGGCTTATAAACATGGTAAGGCTAACCGCTGTAACAGTTATTCCGATTATAATGGCAGTTATCATAAGCGCCTGTGGTATAGGGTCAGCGGCACTTACTATATCTACTACATTTGATGGTGGCCTCATATTTTCTTTAAAATGCGTATTCAAAAAGAACAGCATTATTCCAGACTGCATTATGCCTAAAGAAATAATAGTCTTTATGATATTTCTCCTCGCCAGCAGGCCATATAAACCTATAAAAAATAGCATAAGCCCTACTGTTTCATAATTTATAAAATCAATCATTTTATTTCCTCTATCATGCCCCTCTTAATACCGAGATATTTTCTTGCTCTTTTACTTCAACTCTATCACTTCTTTATCACAAGATAATTTCTCGTACAATCTACCTCGAGATATTTTCTTGCTCTTTTACCTCAACTCTATCACTTCTTTATCACAAGATAATTTCTCGTATAATCTACCTAGTTTCAAAATAAATAAACCTATAAAACACCACCGTCAGACCACAAGCCACTTCTAAGGCTATAAGAGCATCCATAAGCAACATATACAGCCTCTTCACCTCAAATGAAAACGCCCCTCCTGAATATATAACAAAAATCAAACCAGTAAGCGCAATAAACACATATAATATCTTCTCCAACCTAATCAAAAAAGATAGGGTTATTATAAGGTCATTAGTAGCTAGGTAGTGTACTATAAATACACATGAAAGCACTGCTCCGCCTTGAAAGCCGCCACCAGTAGTGTCCACACCATTATGAATCACATAAAATCCAAAAAGTATGATTACAGGATACATAATACCCATGGTCTGAGTAAAAAGTTCCGAATGTTTATCTTTTTCTCTTACAAAGTCCATAAATACCTCCTAATGCTCATCCTCATGTGTAGAAAAGTGTATAATCCCTATAACAGAGAGCATGAGTAACAAGGCTTCAAAAAAAGTATCAAAAAGCCTATAGTTTAACATGATACCACTTACCGCATTATTAGCTCCAGTATCTTTAACAAAGTTTTTCAAGTAAAAAGAATACAGCTCAGTCGAACGGCTTGCTATCTCTATATTGTTTGTTAAATATATCACAAATACAGTGCTTATAAGTACAATTATACCAACTATTTTACGCCTCTGTCTTTGATACATATATCAAACCTCCCTACTTTCTGGACTTTCTAAGTCCTCTAAACTCTGTCCCTTTTCCAAAAGATACTCATATTCTATATGGCTCACCTTATTTTTTATTAGATAGTCCACCAAGCCGTCATAGAGGTAGTTGGACCTCTCACCATAAATCTTTATCTTGTCATTTTTATGAGATATTATTAGGTCGTAGTCATATTTTTCCCTTATCTCAGTAGTGGTCTCACTCGTATTTATGATGTCTATTTCTATCTCCTTACCCTTCAGATAATCATCCATATACCTTTCCACTTCATTCCTATCATGGTGGGATATAGGAAGGTAGTCTGGATCATCAAACTTGCTATGATAGTAGACCCTAAAAACCCTAAATTTCTTGATAGCCACCAGGTAGAGCACAGTGGATAGACTAACCCCCATTACAGCCTCAGCCAAGGCTACATCCGGAGCGCCCAATAGCACATACGCAAAAGAAGAGACCAAAGAAAAGACCGATAAAAATATTACCGCCTTTCTAAGACTACTCACATTTATTGTCACTATTGCCAGCGCTATCATGCTTAAAAGCACTATATCCTTCATATTCTTACCTCACCTAGTCCCTAATCCTATTATTATAATAAAACTACTAGTCTGATATATCATCTTTGAACCCACTTCTATAAGCTCCCTTTACTATGTAGTGATTAGAAAGAGGATTTAGTATCATTGCAAATACTAGCAAGAAGAAAACTTTTAGAGAAAGAAGCTCCCAACCACTATATATAATAATACCTATTGCTATAAGTATAAAACTCACGCTATCTATAAGAGAAGTAGCTGCTGCCTTTATATAAAAACCCTTATATGCATAGAGGACTATAACTCCAGCAAGTGAAAATACCATCCCAATACAAATCACTATGATACCTACTACATCACTTATCATATCTTTCCCCTCTTCCTAATAAACCTGGTTATAAACACTATACTCATAAAGCCCAAAAGGACGTATATAAAGGCTATGTCCATCAAATAATTTAATCCACCCATAACCGCATATACCAAAAGTATAAGTACCACCTTCATGGAAAACAGATTAAAAAGCAAGACTTTTTCCCATATAGAATTTTTAAAAAATAATTTTAGTAAAATAAGTAAGGCTAAAATAAAAAGCCCAGTCATCAAAAATTTCATAGCCTACCTTTTCCCATCTATCAAAAGAAATAGTTTCTCAAACTTCCAAGCTATATCCTGATAATTGCTAAATGCATCATCACTTCCACCTAGGTAATAAAGCACCTCCATGGTATTACCAGTCTTATCTAGGGTCACTGTACCAGGAGTCAAGGTTATGGAATTGGCAACTATTGATACGTACCACGGATTTTTCAACTTAGACTTTATCTTTACTACCCTAGGATTTTTTCTTCCTTTGAGTAAATTTATTATAAGACAAACCCCGTCCTTGCTTATGTAAAAAACCATCATAAAGAAATATAAAAAGAAAAACCACACTGGCATATAATAGGTGGTAATATTATCGTTATCTCCAAATATATAATATGGTAAAAAAACAGAAATAATAGAAAAAATCCCTCCAAAAATAACGCTCTCTAAACTCATGTCCTCATTCAAGGAAATCCATATCAAAAGTAATATTAAAATCAAGATTAATTTGTTTATAAAATTTCTCATATCTCTTAGTCCTAGCCTACTTATATATGACGTATACCTAGGAAAACACCCTGTATTTCACCAATTAAACCTAGCTAAATATTTCACAAGTTCCCTTTATTTATTTTAACCTATTTCAAAAAAACTAGCAAGAAATACAGGTATATAATTAAGATTTTATTTATATATATAGCACTTTTGTTATATAATAGTATGGAAAGAAAGGATGGATATGAAGAAAGCAAATATTCTACTTGCAGAAGACGAAGCAAGCATAAGGAAGATAATAAAAAAATATTTAGAATTGAGCCACTATGAAGTCTTCGAAGCTAAAGACGGCAAGACTGCCTTAGATATATTTCAAACTCAGAATATAGACCTATGCATACTGGATATTATGATGCCAGAGATAGATGGATACGAACTTACCTCTACTATCAGAAAAAATAGCGAAGTACCCATCATCTTACTTACAGCCAAGGGCTTAGAAGATGACAAGGTAAAAGGATTTAACGCAGGCACAGATGACTATATCACCAAACCATTTAGCAGCAAAGAACTAACGCTAAGGGTAGCTGCCCTTCTAAAGAGGTCTGGCAAGCATATAGAAGACGTAGTAGAGCTAGGCGAGGTAAGTATAAACATACCAGCCATGAGGGTCTCTGTAGCAGATAAACAAGTAGAGCTGAGCAAAAAGGAATTCGACTGCCTTGTCTACCTAGCTAAGAACAAGGGAATAGCCCTCAGCCGTGAACAAATCATAGAAAAGGTCTGGGGCTATGACTTCACCGGAGATGATAGAACGGTAGATAGCACCATCAAACGCCTTCGAAAAAAACTAGGAAAATACGGAGAAAACATAGTCTCAATCAGAGGCTATGGCTATAGGTTAAATTTATGAAATCACTAAAGACCAGATTAAGTCTAGCATTCTTACTATTAATCATCATCATATACGCTATGTTTTTCATAGGCACTAAGTTCTTATTAGAAGACTTCTACTACCAAAAAAACATAAGCGCCATGCTAGACGTAGAAAAAAATCTAAACAACTTAATAAAAATAAACGAAGATACCGAGGCCATAAGCGAGGCCATCAAGTACCTAAACTATAATTTCGAAGGAAATATTAGCGTCTTTCATTCCAGCGGAAAGACAGCTCTTACAAGCACCGATATAGAACTGCTCACCAAGGCTATTAAAATAGAGGCTAGGGAAATAGAAGGCGCAGAGGTCTTTTTCATCCTCACCGACTACCCAGTTAAAAATAGCCACTGGCTGGTATACAGCTCACTCTTAGAAAACGGAGATATACTCATAGCTACTAGCCCTATTTCAGCAATTACAAATTCTGTAAAACTAATAGAAAAGTTTATAAATATCATAATCTTGCTAAGCGCCCTAGTAGCCATAGTCATTTCACTATTCCTATCTAAGAACCTAAGTAAACCTATAAACGAACTAAGAGATATGGCAATCCACCTAAGAGATTTGGACTTCAACAAGGTCTACAAGATAGATAGAAAGGATGAAATAGGCGAGCTATCCGCTACTTTTACCGAGCTCGCAGGTAGACTAGACTACACCATAAGCTCACTCAATTCAGAGCTCAGCAAGGATAAAGAAATAAACAAGATACGTCAAGACTTCATAGCCACTGCCTCCCACGAACTAAAGACACCTATAACAATAATTAAGAGCTATGTAGAGGCTCTAGAAGATGGTATAGTAGACAGCAAGGAAGAAAGGATGGACTACTACCATATCATAGATGAAGAAACAGAAAAAATCACAAGCATGTTGGATAAACTACTCCAAATCACCTTGATAGAATCCGAAGAATTCAGCATAAATAAAAAAGACTTCAACCTAACAGTCATGCTTGAAAAACTAGCTAAAGACTATGAAATCATATGCCAAAAAAAAGGTCTAGACTTCACTTACAATATAGCTAAGACTTCAAGTGTATTCTCAGGAGATGAACTTCGCCTAGAGCAAGCCTTTAGAAACGTGCTAAACAACGCCCTAAAGTTCTCTGATAACACTGAAGCCATAAGACTAAATAGTGAAGTCAGTAATAATACCTTGGTCATCAATATAGAAAACAATGGCGAAAAAATAAGCCCAGAAGACTTGGGACAGGTCTTCGAGCTCTTCTATAAATCTGGTAGTAAGGGTGGCAGTGGCATAGGCCTAGCTGTCACCTCTAACATACTAAACAAACACGGTATCAGCTACTTCATCCACAATACCCCAAAGGGTGTGAAATTCACAGCTAAAATCAAAATCCAATAAACGCCAAGATTAATCCATCCCAAAATATAAACTCACTCAGCCATTACCAAATTATCTATCTCCATATAGAAGACGTTGCTTTCTTCACTTCTAAGCATATCCACAAAGGCATCTACTAGCTTCTCATCAAACTGTGTACCTACAGAAGACTCGAGTACAGCTATAGCATCTTCCCTGCTCATAGCAACGTGATAAGGCGAATCATTAGTCAGGTCATCGAAGTTTTCGCAAATACTTAGTATCTTGGAATCACAAGGAATCTCTTTAGAAACTAAGCCATTCGGATAACCACTTCCATCTGACCACTCATGGTGGTGAAGTACAATATGTGCAATCTTTGAAAAACTAGTATTGCTTTTCAAAATACGGTAGGCTATTTCAGGATGCCGTCTAATATCTTCACAGTCATTAATAGTAAGCACTGAATTTCCAAGTATAAGGTCACTATTAATAGCAATCTTTCCTATATTATGATAGAGCCCAGCAAGACGAAGATTCTCTATATGTCTATCACTATATGAGAAGTATTTACCCATTTTTTCCATATATTTAGATACACGTATGGCATGTGCTTTTTCCATTGGATATTTCGCACAAAATACATTGAATATCGACTCTATAATACTATTGCTGTTCATAATCTCATTTATAACTTTGTGATTGTACATCTCATCCTCAGCATCTCCGATAACATCATCAATATCCTGAGTTTTTTGGGTCATAGTAGCTGTACCAAAGGAAACGGAACAAGCAATATCCCTTACCTTTAATTTTGAGCAAGCACTTTTTAACTTATTCAAGATTAGCCTTGCATCCTCATTATTAGTATTAGGCAATAAAATACCAAACTCATCTCCACCCAAGCGGGCTACCGTGTATTTTTGACCACATAAATCGTACATAATCTTACTGGTCTGCTTTATGAGTTCGTCACCAGCCATGTGCCCAAAAGCATCATTTATGACCTTTAAACCATTAACATCGGCTAATATTACAGAAATAGGTAATTCATCAGGAATTAGGATGTTCTGTACAACCTTATCAAAATAACGTCGGTTATAAAGGCCAGTCAAGTAGTCCCTATAAGCCATGCTATTCATTTTTTGCATTTCCTTTTGCTTCTTCTCAAAGTCTATAAAAGTCAACAAATAGTGACCTTTCTTCTCTATAGACCTAGCCAAGACATCCATATGAATATAACCATCAGCGCTACGAAAAAGTGCATTTATACTAGCCTTATTATTCTTAAAAAGCTCGTCTAAAAACACATAAAACTCACCTTTATTTATCTGATTTACATAGTCTGCAACACTTTCATCAATAATATCGTCAAAAATATGTATAGCACAGCTATTCGCATTTACTACCCTACCTAAATTATCGATTACCAAGTATGCAAGAGGTGCAAAATCAAATAAATCTTGATAGTTTTTCTTGATCCTATTCAAATCTCTATAACTTCTTTTTAACTCCTTATTTTGCAAGGTAATTTCCTCATGATATATAGATATACGATGTATCAATTCCTCTTTTGTAGCCGAGTCTAGTGAAGTCGAAAGATTCAATAATATATTCTCAATTTCGTTCCAATTGTTCATGATGATTCCTCATATAATCCTTAATTTCCGTAACATCTACAATAGTCCCTATAAGTCTTACTGGTCTGTCATCTTTATACTCCACTATATTCGCACGGTTATGATGGCTTCTATACACTCCATCTTTATTCATTATGCGATAAAAAACATTTACCTCTTGTGTTTTACCCTCTATATGATCTTTTAAACACTTCCTAACACGGGATATATCATCAGGATGCACTAGTTTACTAAACTCCTCTAAACGCTCAGGAAACTCTTCTTCTATATACCCTAACATATAGCCCTTTTCATCTGAATGCCTTATCTCTTTTGTCAAAATATTATATTCCCACCAAGCTGTCTTGCTAGATGATAGGGTAGCTTGTAGCTTCTTAACTAGCTCCAAGTTTCTGTTAAGAGTATCTTTCAAGACAGAAATGTCGACAATAGTTATAATAATACCCTCTATAGAGTTGTATTCTGTCCTATATGGATGAACCCTAACCAACCAAACTCCACCATCTACATCTACTATTTCTCGCTCTACCATCTGTAGCTTATCCATAACCAGCTCTATGTCTTCAAGCATACTAGGATATGACTTAATCGCAGAAAGGTGATTTATAGGACGTCCAATATCTGATTCTAGGATATTGCTGACCCTGGACATAACAGGTGTAATCTTTCTAATACATAGCTTACTGTCTAAATATAATGCCCCTACCTCAGTATTTTTAAGCAAGTTAGATAGGTCATTTGTCACCTTTGTAAGCTCCTCTATCTTAAGCTGATGCTCACTATTAACCGTAAACAACTCTTCATTGACAGACTGAAGTTCTTCGTTCGTACTCTGCAACTCCTCGTTGGAAGCTACAAGTTCCTCATTAGAGGACTGAAGCTCTTCATTAGAAGTCTCAAGCTCCTCAATAGTAGCTTGCAAGCCCTCTCTGGCAAGCTGAAGCTCGTTTTCTAGGTCATTCACCCTAGACTTGACCTCCTCAGTCATATTTATCTCTACTACCTTATCAGAATCTTCACCCAAGACTTTTTCTATAAATGAAACAATAAAAAATCTCTGCTTCTCAACTTCTATGACCATACCATAGATGTCTATCGACTTATCCTTGATGCGCATAGCATTTTTTAAGGTAATCTCATCCTGTCCAGTTCTGAGCCTCCTAATACAGTTATTTACATAAAGAGCAAGCTCCCTAGACATGTTATTATTGAAGTTATTGGAGAATCTACCCGTCTGGATATTCATAAACTTACCAACATCGCCTAATACCTGGACTATGCTCTCATTTTCATCAATAATAATAGATGGTGAGAGCACCTTCACCAAGGCAGCAGTGAGTACATTTTCAAATGATTTAATCCTCCTCCTTGGCCTGTATTCATAAGTTCTGTGTTCAAGCGTACTATATAATTCTGCCTTAGAAGTAGATGGCTTGATTATCTGCGGAGTAAAGGTACTATCATACTTAAAAAACTTCCACTTATTATCAACTACCTCGAATCCCTTTTGCATGTCACCTATGGACTCACTACTTCCAAGCCATAGATAACCATTATGATATAAGGAATAATAAAAATTGTTTAGAATATTTTGCTGCTCCTCAGGCTTCAAATATATGAACAAATTCCTGCACACCAATAAATCAAGCTTGGAAAACGGAGGATCCTTTAGTATATTATGCTTGGCAAATACTATCATCTTCCTAATTTTATCACTTATCTGATAACCTTCTGACTTCTTATTAAAATACTTATATATGTAGTCTGTATCCACATCTGTCATCAGACTATCAGGATAGTATCCCACACCTGCAAACTCTAGAGCCCTCTGGTCTATATCAGTCGCAAATATCTTCACATCGCAGTTTATATTATTTTTTTCCATATATTCTGATATCTTTATAGCTATGGAATATACCTCTTCTCCAGTAGAACATCCTGCAGACCAAATCCTAATAACCCCCTTTGAAAAATCAAACTGAGGGATAATTTTTTCACCTAGGATAGCATAGGCTTCTGGATCTCTGAAGAAGCTAGTAACACCTATAAACATCTCATTGTAAAGTATCTCTTTTTCCTCGTCCGACTCCCTAAGAAGCTTGATGTATGATTTCAAATCAAAACAACGATTTATCTTTACCCTTCTATCTATCCTTCTGATAATAGTGTTTTCTTTATATGAAGAAAAATCTACACCACTATAAGTCCTCAAAATAAGCGTAAGCTTAGTGAGGTCATCTATAGCTTCATTAGCTTGTAATTTCTCAGCTAACTGCTTATGTATAGATGGTGAATTTACGTAGTTTATAATCTCATCTGGCATCTTGTCTGGTGGCAATATATAATCTACCATATTTGCTGCAATAGCACTCTTTGGCATACCATCAAACTTACACGATTCAAGAGATTGTGCCATTACCATACCACCGGCTTCTTTTATATTTTTGATCCCCTTAGTACCATCACTACCAGTACCCGAAAGTATTATACCTATGGCATTTTTACCCTGGTCTTGAGCTAAAGATTTCAAAAATATATCAATAGGCATATTTAGATGATTATGATTTATTTGAGCTTCCAAATATAGCTTAGAGTGATATATAGATAAATTTGCACTAGGAGGAATGAGATAAATGTGATTAGGCTCTGTTTCCATTCCATCCTCTGCAATATGTATAGGCATATTGGTGTGCCTAGATAACAGCTCATTCATCATGCTCTTGTAATCAGGGGATAGATGCTGTACTACAATATAAACATTGTCTGTATTCTCAGGAACATTTTTGAAAAATTTCTCCAAGGCTTCTAGACCACCAGCTGAAGCACCAATACCAACGTAATATGTTTCCATATATCCTCCTAATATTCAAATTATATAATCCTACATTAAATTATATACATTTATAAAAAAACTGTCAATAAATGATATTTTTATCACATATATATCTGTCAAAAATATAATTATTCTTACAAAAATATAAAACGAGCCCCACAGGGAGTCCCTGCAGAGCCCATATTAATATATAATATTTCTTATTACTTAAGTAGCTCTAATCTTGAAGGATCATTTGCAAACGCTTCTTTGATGTTTTCTTTAGTTACTACAAGTGGAGCAAGAGCGTATACATCTACGTCTTTAACACCATTGTTAGCTACTTCGTTAGCTGCTGGCATACCATTTCCAGCTGCAAGTGATTCTATGATTTCCATAGTTTTAGCTACTAGGTCAGCAGTTGGTTTTGCAACTGTAGAATATTGTCTACCTTCCCAAATCCATTTAACTGTTTCGTTCTCAGCATCTAGACCTGAAGTAACAGGAAGCTCTTGTCCAGCTTGCTCTGCTGCTGTGATACAAGCACGAGCGATACCATCGTTAGGACAAAGTACACCGTCGATATTCTTATCTGAATAGAATCCAGAAAGAAGTGAGTCCATACGAGCTTGAGCTTTTGAGTTATCCCAGTCAGGAGTAGCTGCTTGTGTGAAGTCCATTTGACCTGAAACTACTACTAGAGTACCATCATCAATTTTTGGTTGAAGAACTTGCATAGCACCTTTGAAGAAGTTTGGTGCGTTAGGGTCTGCTGGTCCGCCACCAAACAGCTCGATGTTGTAAGGACCTTCACCTTTAGTTGCAAGACCAGCTAGTAAAGCTTCACCTTGTTTAACACCAGTTTCAATACTAGCGAACTGAACTACACCGTCAACAGCGTCAGTATTTTCGATAAGTCTGTCATATCCTACGATATATACGCCAGCTGCCTTAGCTTCTTCTAAAACTGCACCAAGTTGTGAACCATCAACAGGAGCTACTACGATAAGTTTAGCACCATTTTGAACCATAGATTCGATTTGTTGTTGTTGGTTTTGAACCTTGTTGTCAGCGTGTTGAACGATAGGATTAAATCCAGCTGCCTCTAACTGTGCCTTGAACATCTCATCTGCTTCTACCCAGTTTTGAGTTCCAAGCCATGGAAGTGCAACACCAATAGTAGCGCCTGCTTCTAGACCTTCGCCCATCACTTCTGCTACTGCTTCTGAAACAGCCTCTGAAACATCTTCAGCTTTTTCTTTAGCGTCTTCAGCCTTTTCTTTTACTTCATCAGCTGCCTTGCTTACTTCTTCAGCCTTTTCCTTTGCGTCATTTACTGCTCTTTCTGTTTCACCACAACCAGTAAGAACTACTGATAATGTAAGAACGAGCACTAATAATAATGATAAATGTTTTTTCATTTTGCCTCCTCTGCTTTCGCAGTTTTTAATTTATAAATCCCTTTTTAAACACCATTGCCTAAAACGGGTTGTTACCTAATTTATTTCTACTTCTTCTCATCTTTCTTCGGAAAAATCCTTCCAAGTATTGAAGGTTTACCCTTCTCCTTGTTAAACACATCAAATGCAACGGCAATAAGAAGTACCAGACCCTTAATTACCTGAGTCTTATCAGCACCTACACCCATGAGCATAAGCCCAGAGTTTAGGACTATCATAACCATACCACCGACCATGGTAGCTATAACTGTACCCACACCACCAGAAACAGCAGCTCCACCTATAAATACAGATGCGATAGCGTCAAGCTCCCAACCGATACCATCAGATGGCCCAGCTGCAGTCGAACGTCCTACAAACATGATTCCTGCAAGTGCTGCTAGGAAGGACATATTTAACATAGTTAAGAAGTAAGTCCTCTCTACCTTTACACCAGAAAGTGCTGCTGCATTTTTATTTCCACCTACAGCGTATACGTGTCTACCAAAGGTAGTTCTCTGTGTAATAATGTGATATACGATAATTAGTATTACTAAGATGACCCCTGGCACTGGGAAGGATGTACCCACACGTCCTGTACCAAATATCCAAGTAAAGAAACCAATAACCACTGTTGCCAAGCCTATCCTAACAAGTACAGGCCAAAGCTCTTTTTCCCCCTCAGTCCTCTTATACTTCTTAAGCTGTAAGAAGGTAAAAACTGCTATTCCTACAACACCTAGCAAAAGAGTCGAGTTATTCATACCTGTATTTGGTCCCCACTCAGGGAGATAACCTGCACCAAAGAGTCTAAGTTCTCTAGGAACTGGCACTGATATAGAATGTGAAATCCATATTACACCCCCCCTAAATATCATCATACCACCTAGGGTAGTGATGAATCCTGGTATATTTAGCTTCGCTACCCAGAAGCCCTGCCAAGCACCTATTAAGGTACCGACCAAGAGACTAATTATAACTCCTAGCCACCAACTAAGGCCTAGGTCTCTAACCATTATAGCCATAACCATGGCTGAAAATCCTGCTACAGAACCGACTGAAAGGTCGATTTGTCCTATAACGATAACCATCATCATACCGATGGCTAGTACCATTACATAGGCATTACCTGAAATCAAATTTTGGAAGTTTGATGATGTAATCATCTTTCCGTCTGACATGATATTGAAGGCAATAGTCAGGGCTATCAGCGCCAAGACCATGGTATAATCTTGCAGTCTATCACCTAATACTTTTTTTATATTTTTCATAAGTTCACCTTTTCGTTTTATTAACTATATATTTACGAGAAAATATCTA
>PDWI01008854.1_pt1 | contig 16438 bp, 13 predicted proteins | sample 1430891 | NCBI WGS metagenome assembly PDWI01 (sample SAMN01162508, study PRJNA174530) | Oral metagenome, whole genome shotgun sequencing project. | biome: Marine environment; feature: Marine mammal; material: Swab sample of the gingival sulcus; isolation source: swab sample of gingival sulcus...
TGTCTATATGGTTGTTGATCATCACCAGACCATTTTTAACTATAAATCAACGCAGGTGGCTGCCGCAGCAGGTGATTCTCTGGAGTTAAGCAAGGAGGAAATTCTTGATCTGGCACAGGCCGGAGATATGCGCTCTCCCTTTAAGGGCAATATTGTTGAAATCACCGTGGAAGAAGGGCAGGAGGTGCTGAAAGGCGACCGGGTGGCAATTATGGAGGCGATGAAGATGCAGACGCCGATTTTATCTGAAATTACCGGAATTGTTACCTATATTTCTGCCAAAAAGGGCGATGCCATGTATCCGGGAGCAAAAATTCTTAAAATAGACATTGATGAATAAGGGGCAAAATAGAGATAACTGTTTATAATTTTTCATTACCATTACCAGAGCGATCACAGTGTTTGCACGGTCGCTCTGGTCTCTCTTTGCCGCCTTCTTGCATTTTCAGTAAAAATCCTTACCAGATATTTCCCTCTTGTTTACCCAAACCTTCCTTTTTTTTCTGCTAATCGCAGTATAGTTGTTCACCATAGATATTGGCAGGTTGGTTCTCTGGTTTTACTTGCCGATATATCCCGTGAACAGGAGGCAGGTGATGGAAAAATTTTTTGCTTTTTGGGTTATAGCTGCTACCCTTTGTTTTGCCCCGGAAGCGGTGGCTCTCTCTTTTTTAACAGTTGTCGAAGATGGTAGCGTGGAGGCTCGGGCTGTTTTTGCTGCTGACAAGCGGGTGTCTTCTCTTCCGGCAGAGAGAAAACAGCAAATAAGAGGGTACTATTCTTTTTGTCTTGAATATACGTATAGCGAGAGTGAAAATTCTTATAAATCGTATTTTGTCGAGCCTGCGAGAGGGTTGACTTCGTTTGGTCGTCTTGGGTGGTTGTTTTCTGCTGATTTGCACGATTGTAAGGATTGTAGAGAGAATTTACTGCAGTAGTTTAAGAAGCTATAGATGCAGTTTTTATGCTTTGATTCATATAAAGAAATGGTAAGTGTGGATAAAAGTCTATTGCTTTTGCGCTAATTGTGCTACTGTTAGGGTACTGTTTGTTGGCATCGCCGTAGCAAGTGTTAAGCGTTTTGATGGAAGTTTTTTTCCGATAAAAAGGAAAAGTTAAGGGTAATTAGGTTGCTAAAACCCTATCTTGCTGATTATTTGATAGAAAAAACAAGTTGTGGAGTGGCATTATTATTGCATTAAATTCTCTTGCAGGAGGATATGATGCCACTGCAGAGATACCACCACTGATAGTAACAGGGAATAAAGATTGAGGAGAATTGATATGAAAAAAATACGGAATTTTATAGTGTTGGCTGTTGTCTTTTACGCTATTCCCCAGTTGGCGTTCGCAGGGGAATTCCCTGTGGCTGTTGGAGATATGGTTGGATATTCTACTTTTAGCGTGAAGGAGAATAAGGCTGCTACGCTAAAAGCTGGTGATACCATCTATGATGCCTTTTGTATTCAGAAAGGAGTTAGGATAAGTGACGGGAGCGAGTACAAGATAACTGCCGTTAGTTCTATTATTCAAGATGATTCTATTAATCAAGATGAGGTGAAGTGGCTTTATGCGGCTTATTATGACTATAAGAATACATCTGATGTTTTTGGTGATATAAATCTTGGTTTTGAGTATAAAGGTGAAGTGGGGACCTTTGAGAGCGTTGAACGTCTTTTTCAGTATGGAATTTGGCATAATATGAACCCTGCCCATGAGCAGATTAGCCTTGATGGATATAAACTTACTAAAGCTTGGGAAAAGTTAAAGACAAAGTGGGATGAAAATGCGTGGGCGAGCTATGCGGAGCAATGGGATATTAGGTCTATTGAGCTCTCTAATTCTTCTGGAAAGGCTGTTCAGGCTCAGGTAATCGGAGTAAAAAATCCTGCAGAAGTTCCCGAGCCTGCAACTATGGCTCTTCTGGGCTTGGGGCTTATGGGAGTGGCTGGAGTTGCAAGACGGCGTAGAGGCCGGGATGAGGAGTGCTAACGGGTTGTCTTTTTTTGGAAAAGCGGAATAAATTAACGAGAGAATATGATGAAAAAAGTAAAAGCGTTACTGTTGGCATTAGCTCTTTGTCTGGTTGCTTCTCAGGTGTTGGCGGGATCCTTTCCTATTGAGAAAGGGGATTGGGCAAAATATCGGAGTGGTAATCCGGCAACTCTCACTGTTGACAAGATAAAGTATGATGCTTTTTGTATACAGCATGACATTTTGATTGCAGATGGTGTGTGGTATAAGGTTCGTTCGGTGGGGAAGGCTCCCCTTTCTGACGAAAGTAAGTGGCTTTATGCTGCTTACCATGAGGGGAAGTTCGATGAGATGGATTATAGCAGCATGGCTGATGTTTACTCCCATGATTATAGCCTCGGTTATCTTGTTCAGCTAGGTATTTGGTATTCCGAGGGGGATTCTGAGGGGGCATGGTCTCTGGAGAAGAGTTTGATGAAGCCGGCCTGGGATTTGTTTGCTGAATATTTACCAACGAATTTCAAGTGGGAAACGAGTACTTATAGTAAGTATTGGGATGTTTATTCAATTGATCTCGATGCAGGACAGAATCAGATTGTTGGCGTGCAAACAGGTGAACCTCCTTCAGAAGTTCCCGAGCCTGCAACCATGGCACTCTTTGGATTTGGTTTAATGGGGCTTGCCGGAGCGGCAAGGCGGCGTAAGACAGCGTAAGGCAGAGAGAGCAATATCTTAAAATTGCTCCTCTCTGTTGAAAGAGAGGGAAAATGACAAAGGGGTACACTCTATAGCAGTGTACCCCTTTGTCATTTTTGTCGTTTTGGCTTATGGCTCTACCGGATGGAGGAGCCTTTCTGCTCTGCTCCTTTTAGTACAAAAACTGCCTATCCCCGTCCACTCCTCTATTCCCATAGGGACAGAGAGGGCAGATGTAAGGGCAGCAAATCCCAATCCCACCCTTATTTTAAGGCACAGCTATTAAGCAGGTCTCTAAGATTTACAAGATCTTCCTTCTTGCCATAAACAGTAATAACATCACCGCTCTCCAGTTTGGTCTCCCCTCTGGGGATAAGCACCTCTCCTTTCCGGCGAATGGAGACCATATTTACCGTCTCCGGCATGGGCAGATCCTTTATTCTGGCATGGCGGCAATTATCCTCTTCCTTGAGTACAAACTCCATATAGTCTGTTTCGCTATTTTTACGCAGTTGAACATCCTTATCACCTATCTGCCCACGCTGCTTGCGCACCACTCCCACATCATAGGCACGTAGTATCTCCGAACGGCTGATAATGCCCAGGAGTTTGCCAGAGCCATCCCTTGGCACAACCGGCAGCCGGGCAAGATCCTTGGGCGACATCTGTTGAATCGCCTTCCAGATCGGCTCATCAGGAAATATGGTAATAAGGTTTCTGGTTGCCATATCGGCAACAGAAATATGGCGGGGATTAAAGCCGTCTGCCTCTTGTGCCTGTTCCACATCCTTTAGGGTAATCATGCCATAAAGATTACCTTTGCTATCCAACACCGGAACGCCATGCAGGTTTTTCTCCTGAAAAAGAGCCATCAACTCAAAAAAGGAGGCATCTTTTTGTATCGAAACGGGCTTGCTGCGCATCACCTCGCTCACGCTGACTCCCTGCATAATATCCATATCCCGCCCTTCAAAAAAGCGGATGCCTCTTTTGGCCAGTTTAATGGTATAGATCGATTCTGGATGCAGCCAGGCAGAGAAGTAGCTGGCACTCACTCCGGCTACCATCAGCGGCAAAATCATCGAATAGTCGCCGCTCATCTCAAAGACAATCAGCATTGCCGTCAGCGGTGCCCGAGCAGTTGCCGAGAAAAGAGCTGCCATGCCCACCAGGGCAAATGCACCGATATTAAGATGCATCTCCGGGAACCAGCCGGCAAAAAGATGACCAAGAAAACCGCCCAACATCGCACCAGTAAAAAGAGAGGGGGCAAAAACGCCGCCGGAATTACCCGATCCAAGGGTCATCGATGTCGCCAGAGGTTTAAGAATCACCAGTGCCAGTAGCAGCCAGATACCCATATTGCCGCAGATAGCCATCTCTATTGCGGCAAAACCTGCACCATACATATGGGGGATGGGCATCTGCAGCCCGCCGGTATGGGCACCCGGTTCAGGGAATTGCAGCCCAGGTGCCATCATAAAAGCAAGCCCGAGTAGCCCAAGGAAAACACCGCCGATTGCCGGCTTGAATATCTGTGGAAATTTCCAGTTATCAAAAAGATTTTCGCTGAAATCAAGCATCCTGATAAACATAATCCCCACCAGTGCTGCCACCAGCCCAAGGGCGAGGTAGAGAAATATCTCTGGCATTGAGTTCATAACATAACGCGGCACCTGAAAGGCCGATTGATTGCCGATAATACTGCGGCTTACCACCGATGCAGAAACTGCAGAGATCACCACATTGCCGAAGTAGCGCAGCTCTAAGCCCGACATCAACACCTCAACGGCAAAAACAACGCCTGCAATAGGGGCATTAAAGGTCGCTGCAACCCCGGCAGCGGCACCACAGGCAACCAGATTGCGGATCCTCTCATCAGAGAGTTTTAGCACCTGGCCAACAGAGGAGCCAAGAGCCGAGCCAACCTGAATAATTGGCCCTTCCCGTCCAGCAGACCCCCCCGTGCCGATACAAAGAGACGAGGCAACAATCTTGGCAACCGCCACTCTGGCACGAATGCGCCCGCCCCGCAGAATAAGTGCCTGCATAACCTCCGGCACTCCATGACCTTTGGCTTCCTGAGCAAAAAGGATAAGCGGGCCGACTGAGCAAAAAGGATAAGCGGGCCGACAAGGAGCCCTCCAAGTACAGGAACAATCAAATATATCCAGTTGCCCAGCGCAGGAACAAGGCTGGAAAACCCCCCATAGAATGCGCCCTGTATACCAAAAATGAGTTTGACAAAAAAGACGGAGGCAAGCCCAGTAATTGCACCGATAAAAATACTTAAACCAAGCAGGAAAAACCCCGCAGGAGGGGAAAATCGCTTAAAGCCGCCTTTAGCGGTATCTGTATAGGAGGTTTTCATTGCGTACAAATCTGTTATGCGGGAAAGAATAAAAAAAACGCAAGCCACTGTTGTGGTGCGCTTACCAACTTGAAAATCTGCCTCTTTTTAGTCTTTTTTATATGCGGTGTCAACTCTCCTTTTCTTTAGTCAAACCTAAGCGAGTTGCCGTTTTTGCGCAATTTTTTTCATTGGAGGAAGCTTGAGTGTCAAATAAGAGGAAGAAAAGGGCGGCACCTGACTGTTGAAAAGGCTTGTCAGGTTTTGAAACTCTGCCAAAAACAGGTAAGGGCGGATATGGAATCCGCCCCTACAGAATGCCTGCTGTCTGGGTGTAGGGACAGATTTTATACCTGCCCATTTTTTCTATTAGTTTACCTTCAACAGTCCGCCGGTACCGGAACCTCCGCGAACACTCTGTGCCTTATAGTTGCGTAAGGCTCGAACCATCTCGTTATAACCATCGAAAAATGCAGCAATGGTTGCTTTTCCGGCAGGGGTAGAGCTGTAGCCGCTCAATCCGCCGCTGGCACTGCGGTGAAAGGCACTAAGAGCTGCGCTGTAATTGTTGGAGGTGGCACTCCCTTCCGCAGCAGAGATCTGTACCCCAGAACGAATATCAAACAGGGAGAGACTGACAACGGAAGATTTAACATCAAGACTGCCGCCAATTGAGCCAAAGATATTGGTGCCAAGAACCCCGTCGGCAACGGTGCCAACAGTGCCGCTTACCCCGCCAAGGGAGGCGTTGTTGATAATGATCCGTGGCTCAAGATAGTAGTCGGCGGCAACCCGCTGCCCCTTATGCTGCTTTGAGCCTGCACGGAACTCGCCTGAGTTTCTTTGAAACTTTGTTATCTTTTGCAGTCGTTTTTCTGTACGCTCGTTGCCTATGGAGGTGATGATAAAGCAGTTGGATTGCTGTACAGCCAGGCGCAACAGCGGTTCTACCGTGGTTACATTCGTCTCTCTTTGAAAGGCCCAGAACCAGTCTTCTTCCCGTCCATCATCAACAGCAAGGGTTCCCAAAGGTTCTGCACAACGCTCAAGAGCGGCGTTGGCACCCGAGCTGGTGGCTCCGCCTGCGCCCCCAGAGATAACGGTGCCTCCTTTCCCGGGGGAAACGGTGCTGCAGCCTATCAGCAGGCTGGCACAGGCTGCACCAAGAAGTGCATTTTTGAGTAGGGTTATTTTTTTCATAATGTTCTCCTGTAAAGATTGCGAGTGAAAACTTCTTTTTATGCCTTTACCTGACGCTGTGCCCCCAGATCTGCCGCAGCAGTAAAAAGAACGTCTGTGGAAGAGTTAAGAGCTGTTTCGCAGGAGTCTTGCACAACACCAATAATAAAGCCCACGGCAATAACCTGGGTGGATATTTCCGGGCTGATACCAAAGAGGCTGCATGCCATTGGGATAAGAAGCAGCGAGCCTCCCGGAACACCGGATGCTCCACAGGCACCAAGCGCAGAGAGCACCGAGAGCAGCACGGCGGTAAAGAGATCGACCTTTATGCCAAGAGTATGCACTGCAGCAAGCGAGAGAACGGTAATGGTGATTGCCGCCCCAGCCATATTGATGGTTGCCCCCAGCGGAATGGAGATTGAGTAGGTATCTTCCTGTAGCTCAAGTTTTTTGCAAAGAGCCATATTTACTGGAATATTAGCTGCGGAACTGCGGGTAAAAAAGGCGGTGATGCCGCTTTGTGCCAGGCAGGTAAATACCAGCGGGAAAGGGTTCTTTTTGATAAAGAAGAAGGCCAGCAACGGATTGATCACCAGCGCAACAAAAAACATCGAACCAACCAGAACCAGCAGGATGCGGCCATAATTTGCCAGTTCGCCAAAGCCGGTGGTGGCAACGGTTGAGGCGACCAGCCCAAAAATCCCCACCGGGGCAAGACGGATTACCCAACGCACCACCTGTGAAACCGCTTCTGACAGATCGGCAAGCATGGTTTTGGTAGAGTCGCTAAGCCGGCGAAAGGTGATTCCCAAAAGAATTGCCCAGGCAAGAATGCCGATATAGTTAGCGTTGGCGACAGCATGAATGGGGTTGTCAACAATCTTCAGCACTAGTGTTCTCAACACCTCAATAATACCGGAGGGCGGCACCTGGCTAACATTTGCTGTTACCAGGGTAAGTGTTGTGGGAAAGAGAAAGCTGGCAATGACTGCAGTAAGTGCAGCGCAGAATGTGCCGATAAGATAGAGGAAGACGATGGGCTTGATATGCACCTCAGAGTGTGTTTGATGCTGGGTGATGGCTGCAGTAACCAGCACAAAAACCAGCACCGGGGCAACCGCCTTCAAACCGCCAACAAAAAAACTGCCAAGAAAGCTCATTGACTTGGCTGTTTCGGGAGAGAACCACGCCAGAGCTATCCCCAGGAACATGCCGACAATAATCTGTGCGACCAGACTTCCTTCAAGTATTTTTTTTACTATGCCATTAGCCATACCCCCTCCTTAAATAGTTGTAAAAAAGTAAAATATTTTAAATCTCTGCCAAGAGATAAATCCTTGGTATGTCTTGTTACTTTCAAAAGGAGTTCATTTTATAGAAAAGGCCTGGGGAAGTCAAATAAACAATTGTGCTTTTTTCGGGTAATCCCGGTAAAAGAGATATTCACAATTGAAACTTTGCTGGCTATAATAAAAAGAGATAAAGAAAAACGGTTGTTTTTTATAATATTTTCCAATTATTACTAAAATTTGGGGGGGTATGTATGAATAGACAGTTTGTTTCTTTTATCGATCAGCAGATCGCAGCACTCAAGGAGGAGGGGCTGTATAAGTCTGAACGCCCGCTTCTCTCAGCGCAAAAAGTGGATATCGCCGTTGCAGAGGGTGAGGTGATCAATCTCTGCGCCAATAACTATCTTGGGCTGGCCGATAATCCGGCCCTTATTGCTGCGGCAAAAGAGGCTACCGAACAATTTGGCTTTGGCATGGCATCGGTGCGCTTTATCTGCGGCACCCAAAGCCAGCATCTGGAGCTGGAGAAGGCGATGAGCGATTTTCTGGGCACCGAGGATACCATCCTTTACTCATCCTGTTTTGATGCTAATGGCGGTCTGTTTGAGACCTTGCTTGATGCAGAGGATGCCATTATCTCTGATGAGTTAAACCACGCCTCCATTATCGACGGTATCCGGCTATGCAAGGCGAAACGCTATCGTTATAAAAACAACGATATGGCCGATCTCAAAGCGCAGTTGCAGCAGGCAAAAGCCGATAATGCCCGGTTTATCCTGATTGTAACCGATGGTGTATTTTCTATGGACGGCATTATTGCCGATCTGAAAGGCATTTGCGATCTTGCCGATAAATATGATGCCCTGGTAATGGTGGATGATTCCCATGCGGTTGGTTTTATTGGCGAAAATGGCAGGGGAACCCCGGAGTACTGCGGCGTTGAAGGCCGGGTTGATATCTATACCGGCACCCTGGGCAAGGCTCTTGGCGGAGCTTCGGGCGGTTATACCAGCGGCTGTCGGCAGGTTATCGACTGGCTGCGGCAGCGTTCTCGTCCCTATCTTTTCTCCAACAGTCTGGCACCGATGATCGTTGCCGCCTCTCTTGCTGCTCTGCGCCTGTTAAAGGAAGATGCCGCGCCCCGGCAGAAGATTATGGAGAATACCGCCTGGTTCCGTAAGGCTCTGGTTGCTGCCGGTTTTGAGATTGTGCCGGGTGAGCATCCCATTGTTCCGGTGATGCTGGGGGATGCGGTTATTGCCAAAAAAATGGCGGAGAAATTGCTGGAAAAAGGCATCTATGTTACCGGCTTTAGTTTTCCGGTGGTGCCAAGAGGCAAGGCTCGTATTCGCACTCAGGTCTCTGCCATCCATGAGCGGCAGCATCTGCAACGGGCGGTTGATGCCTTTGTTGAAGTGGCAAAGGAATTGGGTGTATTAGGATAAAAGGAGAAAAGATGAAAGCGTTGGTAAAGGCAAAACCGGAAGTCGGCCTGTGGATGGAAGATGTCCCCGAGCCGGTTTGCGGGCCTAATGATATTTGTGTAAAAATTAAAAAAACAGCCATTTGCGGCACCGATCTGCATATCTACAATTGGGATAGCTGGTCGCAGAAGACCATAAAAACGCCGATGGTTATCGGCCATGAGTTTGCCGGAGAGATTATTGAGGTCGGCAGCGAAGTGCAAGGGTTAAAATTGGGCGATAGAGTCTCTGGCGAAGGCCATCTTACCTGCGGGCATTGCCGTAACTGCCGGGCTGGAGTACAGCATCTCTGCCGTAATACCATAGGCGTGGGAGTGAATCGGGAGGGGTGCTTTGCCGAGAAGCTGGTGATTCCTGCCAAAAATGCCTTTGTGCTGCATGATGCACTCTCCGATGAGGTCGGCTCCCTGCTTGATCCCTTTGGTAATGCGGTACATACCGCCTTCTCCTTTAATCTTATTGGTGAGGATGTGCTGATTACCGGTGCAGGGCCCATCGGTATCATGGCTGCGGCAGTGGCAAAATATGTGGGTGCCCGTCATGTGGTGATAACCGATGTCAATGATTACCGTCTTGATCTTGCAAAAAAGATGGGAGATTTTCATACCGTTAATGTGCTAGAGAAAACCCTGCCGCAGGTGATGGAAGAGTTGGGTATGAAAGAGGGGTTTGATGTGGGACTGGAGATGTCTGGTGTGCCTTCCGCCTTTGATTCTATGTTACAGGGGATGAATAATGGCGGTAAAATTGCCATGCTGGGGATCTTTAAGGATAACCTCTCTTTTGACTCTTCCCTGCTTATTTTCAAAGGGTTGACGGTGAAGGGAATCTATGGACGGGAGATGTTTGAGACATGGTATAAGATGTCCAGCGTTATCCAGTCGGGTTTTGATGTTACGCCGATTATCACCCACCGCTTTGCTGTTGATGATTTTAAGAAGGGCTTTGAGGTGTTAAATAGCGGCAAGGCAGGCAAGGTGGTGCTTGACTGGGTAGCATAATTTTTTTTATTTTGTTTAAGAGGGAGTGGAATGTTTATCAGTATTCTTGAATTGTTCAAGATCGGCATAGGCCCTTCCAGCTCGCATACGGTGGGGCCGATTGTGGCGGCGGCAGATTTTCTGGGCAAGGTTGCTGCATGGCATCAAAAGTATGGCAGGCAGAAAACCAGTGTTCGTTGCATACTGAAGGGTTCTCTCTCCCTTACCGGGCGTGGCCATGCAACCGACAAGGCGGTGGCTCTCGGTCTGCATGGCTATACTGCAACAAAGCTTGCCACAGAAGATGTTGATGCCATTGTGGCACAGCTCTGGCACAGCTCCTTCTTTACCGTTGATGGGGTGGAGGTGGCCTTTTCCCCGGCAGAAGATATTGTCTTTGATGAGGTGGCAGCACTACCCGAACATCCCAATGGCATGATTTTTGAGCTAAGGGATGATAGCAAAAAGATACTCTGTCAGGAGACCTATTTTTCTGTAGGCGGCGGCTTTATTGCCACAAGAAAGACGCTTGCCGATGTGGTTGCCCCGATGAAGACCAACGCTGCGGCGAGCTATCCCTATCCCTTTGCCACAGCCAGAGAGATGCTGGCCATGGCAAGAAAGGAGGGACTTTCCATTGCCGAAATGAAGTGGGAGAATGAGCTTCATTTTGTCGAAAAAGAGGTCGTTGACAAAGAAATCGCCCTTATCTGGCAGTCGATGCGTCTCTGTCTGGAGCGGGGGCTGCAGGCAGAGGGGATTTTGCCCGGTGGTTTGCAGCTTGAGCGGCGGGCAAAAAGGCTTTATCAGCAGCTGCAGGAAAATCCGGCAGCGGCAACGATTAACGATTGGCTCTGTGCCTATGCCATGGCGGTGAGTGAAGAAAATGCCGCCGGGCATATGGTGGTAACGGCACCCACCAATGGTGCTGCCGGTGTTATCCCTGCAGTTATCTACTATTTTGTTGTTCATGAGGGGGGAACTGAGCACCAGGTACGGGAGTTCCTGCTTACCGCTGCCGCCATTGGCGGTTTGATTAAGCATCTTAGCTCCATTTCCGGTGCCGAGGTTGGCTGTCAGGGGGAGATCGGCTCCGCTTCGGCGATGGCTGCAGCTGGCTTGTGTGCTGCCAAGGGGGGCAGCCCGGAGCGCATTGAGAAGGCGGCAGAGATTGCCCTTGAGCACCATCTTGGCGTTACCTGCGATCCGGTCAACGGGCTGGTGCAGGTTCCCTGTATTGAGCGCAATGGCTTTGGTGCAATTAAGGCATGGACGGCCTGCTCTCTGGCACTGCATGGGAGCGAGCACCATTTTATGCCCCTTGATGGCTGCATTGCGGCAATGAAGCAGACAGGTCTTGAGATGTCGGCAAAATATAAGGAGACCTCTCTGGGCGGGCTGGCGGTGAGCTATACCGAATGTTAGTTTGCTTTTTCTTCTCTTTCATATAAACCATTGAAGGAATGGCTTGAATTAGCGAACTAAAAAAGGTTTATTACATCTGTAACCATCTTAAGCAAGGGAGGGCTCTATGCAACTTACACAGTTTTCACCAGAGAAATTATGTCTTATCGTTGTTGATCCGCAAGAAAAACTGATGGTAAAAATTCATCGGGCAGAAGAGGTTATTGCTCATTGTGCCATGACCGTCAACTGTTTTCGTGAGCTTGATGCGCATATCATCGCCTGCACCCAGTATCAGCGAGGGCTTGGGGGGTATCCTCCCCCGCTGGAGGAGGCTGTTGCCGGTCTGCCCCGCTATGATAAACTTACTTTTAGTGTGCTGGGTGATGAGCAGATTGCCGCAGCCATCGATGCGCTGCCGCAGGTAGAGACCTTTGTGCTGATTGGCGTTGAGACCCATATCTGCGTCTATCAGTCGGCACTTGCGCTGCTTGAGCGGGGAAAAAATGTCTGGGTGGCAACCGATGCGGTTTCGGCACGCAAAGAAGAGTTTCACCGGGAAGGGCTTGCCCAGCTGCGGGCAGAGGGTGTGGCGGCAGCACCTGCCGAGGCATTGATTTATGCCATGCTTGGCAGGGCGGGAACGCCGCAGTTCAAGAAAATTCTGTCATATATCGTCGCTCAGGAGAGCTAGATTTTTGCTTGCTTATACAGAAAGATAGAAAGCATCTCACTTCAAACACAGGAAAATTATGAAAGGAAATGATATACGCAGCCTTTTTTTGCAATATTTTGCCGAAAAAGGCCATAAAGAGGTTGAAAGCTCTTCGCTGGTTCCCCAGGATGATCCCACTCTGCTCTTTACCAATGCCGGTATGGTGCAGTTTAAGCGTGTTTTTATGGGTGATGACAAACGGGAGTATAACCGGGCGGTTACCAGCCAGCGTTGTGTGCGGGCTGGCGGCAAGCATAACGATTTGGAAAATGTCGGCTATACCGCCCGCCACCACACCTTCTTTGAGATGCTGGGGAACTTCTCCTTTGGCGACTATTTCAAGGAGGATGCCATCAATTTTGCCTGGGATTTTTTGACCGATAAGCTGGGGTTGAATCCGCAAGATCTGTGGGTCTCCATCTATGAAGATGACGATGAGGCGGAAGCTTTATGGAAAAAGGTGGATGGCCTGCCGGAAGGCCGCATTGTGCGCATGGGCGAAAAAGATAACTTCTGGGCAATGGGCGATACCGGGCCATGCGGGCCGTGTTCGGAAATCCATATCGATCAGGGGCCGGAAGCGGCCACCTGTGGGCGCACTGATTGCCAGCTTGGTTGCGATTGCGACCGCTATCTGGAGTTGTGGAATCTGGTTTTTATGCAGTTTAACCGTGATGAGAGCGGCAAACTTACCCCCCTGCCCAAACCAAGTATTGATACCGGTATGGGGCTTGAACGGATTGCTGCGGTACTGCAGGGTAAACGCAATAATTACGACTCTGATCTTTTTACCCCGGTAATTGAATGTCTGGAAAAACTCTCCGGCAAGAAATATGGCGAAAAAGATGCCTATGATGTGGCGATGCGGGTTATTGCCGACCATGCCCGTGCCACCACCTTTCTTGTCTCCGATGGCGTTTTGCCCTCCAATGAGGGGCGCGGCTATGTGTTGCGGCGTATTATGCGCCGGGCGGTGCGCTATGGCAAGTCGCTGGGACTGGAAAAACCCTTTATGGCCGATGTCGCCAAGGTGGTTACCAAGGAGATGCAGGGTGCTTATCCTCAAGTGCTTGATACGCAGCCTTTGCTGCTCAAGGTGGCGGTCAATGAGGAGGAGCGTTTCCGTGAAACGCTGGAGCATGGGCTGGCACTGCTTGATGAGGAGATTGCTTCGCTGGGTGCGGACAAGATCATCTCTGGCTCCTTTATTTTCAAACTCTATGATACCTATGGCTTTCCCTTTGATATTGTGAGGGATATTGCCCTTGAACGAGGGCTCTCCTTTGATGAACCCGGCTTTCTGCAAGAGATGGAGCAGCAGCGGGATAAATCGAGAAAATCAAGAAAGGATGAAGGGGTGAAACTCCTTGCTGAAGGGGTAAAAAGCCTGGTCGATTCCGGCTATAAGGCGATTTTTACCGGTTATACCCATCTGCAGGGAAAAAGTACCGCTATGGGCTTGCTCGATAGTGAGGGGCGGCGGGTAAAAAAACTTGTTGCAGGTGATGCTGGTCTGCTCTTTGTTTCGGCAACGCCCTTTTATGCCGAGGCAGGCGGGCAGTGCGGAGACCGGGGCGAGATTCGCTGGAGTGAAGGTGCCGGAGTGGTTACCAATACTACGGTTACCGGTGAGAAGATTATCCTCCACTCAATCGAGGTAACAGAGGGGCAGCTGCTGGAGGGTTATGATGTAACATTTACTGTTGATGTGGAGCGGCGCAAAAATATTGCCGCCCACCACAGTGTTACCCACCTCCTCCATGCCGCCTTGCGTTCGGTCCTGGGCGATCATGTCAAGCAGGCGGGTTCTTTGGTTAACGGGGAGCGGCTGCGCTTTGATTTTACCCACTTCTCACAGGTTACAGCAGAGGAATTGACTGCGATTGAGCAGCTGGTCAACCAGCAGATTCGTTGCAATCTTGCCGTGCAGACTGATCTGCTTGACAAAGAGGAGGCTGTTGCCGCAGGTGCCATGGCACTTTTTGGCGAAAAGTACGATGAAAAGGTGCGGGTTGTCAGCATGGGAGAGTTTAGCAAGGAGCTTTGCGGTGGCACCCATGTGGCGGCAACAGGTGAGATTGGCGTGTTCAAGATTGTCTCCGAAGGAGGGATTGCCGCAGGGGTGCGCCGTATTGAGGCGGTGGCCGGTCAGGCGGCGTTTGCTGCTATCCAGCAGTTGTATGCCACCCAGGCGCAGCTGGCATCGCTGCTTGGTGCTGGCAGTGCAGCTGAATCTCTGGAGAAGGTCAAGGCCTTGCAAACGTCGCTGAAAAATGCCGAGAAAAAGGTGGCGCAGCTCTCCAGCGAGCTGGCTTCATCGGGGCTGGACAGCATCCTGCAAAATGCAGTCGATGTGGCTGGGATAAAGGTGGTTGCTGCAGAAATTCCGCTCGATAGCCCCAAGACCTTGCGTGAGGTGGGCGATAAGGTGCGGGATTCGCTGGGCAGCGGTATTGCCGTTTTAGGCGGCGCAGTCGATGGCAAGGCGGCACTCTTGGCCATTGTCTCCAAGGATTTAACCGCTAGAGTCAAGGCGGGGCAGCTGATTGCCCAGGTGGCACAGATAGTTGGTGGCAAGGGTGGTGGCCGACCGGATATGGCGCAGGCGGGCGGCCCTCTTGCTGATAAGGTCGGCGAGGCGATGCAGGCGGTGCCGGAGATGGTGAAGGCACTTGCCAGCTGATATTTACAGCCGTCAGGGAAGAAATTCCCTGACGGCTTTTTTTTATTGATAATTGCGTGAAAGCTGGGTGGCAAAAGAAGTTTTTTCACCTCTTTTTCATCGATAAAGATGTTGACATAAGAGGCTTTTTGCAGTAATGATTTGCCTGATTAGTGAATGATGGTTCATTCTTTTAGTTGACCAAACTACTGCTGTTTTATATTGCTGGTTTCATCTATCTGCGGCCTGTTTGTGCGCCGGTGGATGTTTAATTTTTTAGTTCTTTTATAGGGAGCTGCAGGCATGGTTACAATAGACAAGACTTTGCTTATTCAGATCATCAACATGCTCGTTTTGATGTTTCTGCTCAACAAGGTGCTTTACAAACCGATAAGGCAGATCTTGAAGGAGCGGGCTGGACGACTGCAGGGGATGCGCGATGATGTTCAGGGGTATGAACAGCAGGCTGCTTCCCGTCAGCAGGAGGTTGATGCAAAGATGGCGGAGGCATCGACAAAGGCGAAAGCCGCTCTTGATGCCGCCCGGGAGGAGGCACAAAAAGCTGGTGATGCCCGTCTCGCCGACATCAAAAAGGAGACCGAGGCGATGAAGGAGAGCCAGCTTGCTGCGTTGGCAGCCGATGTAAAGAGTGCCCGCAAGGGGCTTGAAAAGGGGCTTGACGGTTTTGCAACCGCTATGGCCGGTAAAATTCTGGGGAGGAGCCTGTAATGAAGATATGGAAAAAACAGACCGGGTGGCTGGTTGTTTTGGCTCTGTTCTGCCTGTTTCTCTCTCCGGCTCTGCTTGTCGCCTCCACTACAGAGGCGGTAGTTGAGGGGCATGATGCTGTTGTTGAGCATGAGCTTGCCGCTGACGGTGAGGCTGTTGCGGCGCACCATGAACAGAATCCGCTCTCTGCTGCCAAATTGAAAGATTTTGGCTGGCGGGTAGTCAACTTTATTGCCCTGATGATTATTCTGGTTAAATTTGCTGCCAAACCGCTGGGCAATACTCTCTCTGGCCGCCGTAAGGCTATTGCTGGTGAGATTGATGAGCTTGAGAAGCGTAAGGCAGAAGCCGAGAAGTCATACAATGAGTTTCAGAGCAAGTTGGCAACTGTTGAGGCCGACATCGACAAGATCGTTGAGCGTGCAGTTGCTCAGGCTGAAGTTGAGAAAAAGAAAATTCTGGAAAAAGCCGAAGCCGCTGCAGATGAGCTGAAACGCTCTGCCGAGCAGGCGGTGGCCAATGAGGTTGCCGAGGCTCGTATGATGCTGCGTGAAGAGGTGGCGGAAAAAGCGGCAACGATGGCAGAAGAGATTATCAAGAAGAATCTCAAGGCTGCTGATCAGAAGGTTATTATCGAAAATTATCTTGCCGGGGTGGAGGCCATATCATGAAACAGATTATTTTAGCAAAACGCTATGCCCGGGCAATTTTTAGCATCGGTCAGGAGAAGAAAAAGTATAAGGAGTATGGAGAGGCTCTGCAGAGTTTTGCCAAACTCTATGAGAAGCAGCCGGAGGTAAAAGATGCGCTTACCAATCCTCTCTATCCGCTTGAAGCAAGAGAAAAGGTGATGGCAAAGATTGTCGCCAGCGCAAAGGTTGACAAATATATGGGCAATTTCCTTAAACTGCTGATTGCCAAAAAGCGTGCTGACATCCTGCCGGAGATTGCAGAGAGTTATCAGTTGATG
>PDWI01006309.1_pt1 | contig 16437 bp, 11 predicted proteins | sample 1430891 | NCBI WGS metagenome assembly PDWI01 (sample SAMN01162508, study PRJNA174530) | Oral metagenome, whole genome shotgun sequencing project. | biome: Marine environment; feature: Marine mammal; material: Swab sample of the gingival sulcus; isolation source: swab sample of gingival sulcus...
CTTGTCATCGGTTTGCACCACTTCGGGGAGGATTTTTTCAACCTCTTGTGCAATTACTCCAATTTGTTTGCTTTTGCCAAAAACACGATTTGGAAATTCCTCTTGTTTGAAATAATAATTTACGCCTCTTAGCTTAAGCACTTTGTCTAAACTTCCATTTAAAGTGGTAATATCTTTTTTAAAGCGCTTATCGGAACTTACCTGCCAAGCACTAGTGCCGCCGGCAGAGCCGTTTACTTGAAAAGTAAACGAGGGTGCCACTGTATTAATCCCGACATTGCCGCCCATGATTGCCATGGTGTTGGCTTGGCTAATTTCAGGCATGTTCGAGGGAGAACTCAAACTAATACCAAAAGAATAATCGCCATTTACCGTGATATTGCATCCCATTGCGGTGCTGTTTAGCCCGCTTGCTGTTGTTCCATTTCCCATTGCCGTGCAAAAATTTTTGCTTGTTGTTGTTAGGTATCCCATTGCCGTGCTGGCTAAACCGCCTGCGCTTGTCTGTCGTCCCATTGCCGTGCTGCTTGCACCGATAGCTTTTGTAGAATTCCCCATTGCCGTACTTATAAATCCGCTTGCTGTTGTTCCGAGTCCCATTGCCGTGCTGCTTTCTCCGCTTGCTGTTGTTTGATTTCCCGTTGCCGAAGCATAGTCTCCGGATGCGGTGCACCGGTAGCCCACGTTATGTGAATTTATACCAACGCTGTACTCATCAAGCACGTTTAATTCCCCCGCCATAAAGGCATTTTTTAAAGGGTACCATAACATACGGTTTTCATTTTCTATATTTTCAGTTACGCCGGTACCCACGTCAAATATGTTTTCTTCATTGTCTTGTGCGCCACCCAATACGGCAAAACCGCCCTGTATGCCGGAGGCTGTTCCGGGTATAATCACTTTGGTGCTGTCAAAATCGGTAAAAAAATTGTAGGTGGTGTCGCCTTTGGCAGTAGCGTAGCGTCCCACGGCAAAACCGCCCGAAGTGCCTGCGGCACCGGCTGTTTCTTGTATGGTATATACACGTGTGCTGTCGGGCGTTACCACAAACAAGTTGTTGTCTTCTGTTGCTTTTCCGTCTTTTGCCAAAGCATAGCGTCCTACGGCAAAACCGCCCGATGCTCCTGCGGCACTTGCGTTTTCCGGTATGATATTAAATTTTGTAAGTTGCGGGGTGATAACCATTAAAGGATTGCCGTCTTTGTCAAGTATTTCCATTAAGGTGTCGTTGTTGCTTGTGGCTTTTATCACCAATTTTTTGTTTGGCGTGTTGGTGCCTATGCCCACATTGCCGGCATTGTAATAAATGGAAGAACCGTTTTGTTGCCAAGGGCTTTCGGCACTGTTTGCACTGCTGCCGGCATATAAGGCATAAGGTACACTTAGCAATTGGCTCGCGCCGGCATCGGTATAGTTTGTTCCGCCGGCAGGGTCTATTTCTGCTTTCAGGTAATAAACATCTTCGCCCCATGCAATTCCGGAGAAATTGTCGCTGCTTGTTCCTTCGCCTACGTTTAAAACAATAAGCCCGAAAGCGTTTGTTGTTTTGTCCCAAGTTTCGGTATATACGGCAGTGCCGGTTTCGCTGCCTTGCAGAATGCTTAAACGTAAGGAAACGTCTTGATTGGCAAGTATCTCGCCGGAGGCGTTTCGCAAAATAGTTTGATATTTGAATGCTTGCGGCACCTGCGCTTTTGCTTGGTGGTTAAAAACAGCCGTTAGCAAGACGGCAAAGAATATTGTGCTTGTAAAAGTAAAATTCTTCATTTTTGTAAGTTAAAAAATTTAATAAATAAAAATTAGAAAGCGCAATATATGTAAAATATTTTTAGACTTCAAAATATTTTTGATAAAAACTGTCAACTTAACCCGCATTTCGAGACTTCTGGAAAAGTAAAGCCAAAAATCTAACTTTGCAGTCGCAAATGCAGATGCAAAAACTGCAAATTCCTCAAAAAACCAAAAACCTGAATAACAATACTTTACAATTTCAGTTAGATGGAATTATTCACCAAGTAGTTCTATTACGGTCAGCATCTACTTCAAAATAAGACACTTCGTTTGATAAGTCTCATTCACCATATCTACGGATATGCCTCAATCGCCTTATCACTTATTTTATTGTATATGCAGCCCTCACTACGAAGACTTGATAATGCGGGTTAACAAATAACAGACTCTAAAATCAGGGTAAAAATTGCATATAAAAAAAGAAATTAAAATATTTGAGTTGCGATGCTTGTATTTTCGTAAATAATTTGTTACTTTTGTAAGTACACAAATTAAAATTTTAGCTATGAAGAAAGTTGTTTTAAGTCTTGTATTTGCATTACCGGTTTTGCTTGCTTTTTCTCAAAATAAAAAAATAAAAAAAATAGAGAGATTATATGAAAAAGCAAAGTACGAAAAGTGTATAAATGTTGCCAAATCATACATCTCTGAGAATAGGACTTTGGCTGCCCCTTATTATTTTGCGAGTATGTCCTATTTTCATGAATATAAAAAATACAAGGATAATTTTTCGGTTAAATCTGCGGGTAAATATCTTGCTAAGGGTATGACAAAGGAGAAGCATGAAGTGTATGACGCAAAATTTAAACATGAAATTGACAGTTTGCATCTCATTTTAAAAGAATTTGCAGCAAATTATTTTGAAGCAAACAGGGAAAAAAGTAAGCCGTATTTTGAATATTTAGCGACTATTTATAAGGATACTTTAAAGCAATATAATTGTTTGTTTAAAGAAGATGCGGAAAGACCCGATGCCAAAATTGTTCGATTGACCAAAGAAGGAAAAATTAATCAAACCGACAATAAAGGCTTAAAACAAGGACGGTGGACAAAAGTATATGCAAACGGAAATACAGCATACGAAGCATTTTTTAAAGATAATAAGCCGGTGGGCGAAATGAAACGCTATCACGAAAACGGTAAACTGTCTGTGCGACTGAATTATAATGATGCGGGCGACACTGCCAAAGCTGTTTTTTATGATGAAGAAGGCAATCTTATTTCGGAAGGAAGTTATATCGGAAAAAAGAAAACGGGAAAATGGCTTTATTATCGCAATAAACTTAAAGTGAAAGAAGAACACTACAAAAATGACAGTTTAGACGGGGCACAAATTTTTTATTGGGACAACGGACAGGCTTACGATAAAAGAATGTTTAAAAACGGAGTGCAAATCGGTGTTTGGGAAAAATTTTATAAAAACGGACAAATCTTTTTAAAAGCGCAGTTTGAAAACGGTGTCATGAACGGAACGATGCTCAGATATTATAAATCGGGGAAGTTGGAAGTAAAAGGGCAATATAAAAATGACTTTAAGGAGGGTGTTTGGACATTTTACGGCGAGCATGGCGAAAAGGATACGATTACTTATGTGAAAGGAAAAGATGTAAATGAAGATGAAAAAGAAAAAAGGGAAAGCGATGAGTATAAGAAAAATATCGAGAAAGGAAAACATATTGCCGACCCCGAAGATTATAAAAACAATCCATATGAATATCCCATAAATCAATAGTATTATGCAAGCAATTCGGGTGCCTTTTAAGTTTTTTGTACTTGTTTTTCTCTTATTTTTAATTTCATGTAAATCTTCTTTTTATGTGCAAAAGGTAAGAGAAGCTAATGCCGATGCCATTGTATATGTGCTCCCGAAATCAAAGATATTGATTGATGTGGAAGTTACAAGCACCATACGACAGAAAGGAATATTTGCCGATTATACGACCTTATATTTTAATACGAAAAATGCGATTTTGAGTAATTCTGCAAAGTATTATATTTCCGATATTTCTTTGAAGAAAATACCCGTTAAGGATACGGCATGTATGTATCAAATTGTTTCGCCGGAAAATAAAAATCCTTTGTTGCTTAATTTAAGTAAAGAAAGTTTTATTGCCGGGATAAACTTGAATGATGTTCAGGCTGAAATTGTTAATACGGAACAGGACAGAAAAGATAATGTTGATTTGAAAAATGCAAATTCCGATTATGCCGATATTTCCTTGCATTCGGTCAGAGAAATTCAATATGATACCATATACAAAGAAATTATTGAGGATACGATTATTACGAAAGTTCCGGTGGTTGTAAAAAAAGAAGTCTATAAAAGTAAAGCAAAGCAGGCAAAAGAAACGGCAGACGTTATTTTTAGTCTTCGGGACGACCGATATGCTTTGCTGACGGGCGAAAATGACGGCGCAAATTTCCCGGACGGAATGGCACTGGAAAAAATGTTGAAAGAATTGTCCGATTTGGAGCAAAACTACATGAGCTTGTTTACCGGGAGGGAAACAAAGTTTAAAAGATATTATCGGTTTGAGTATGTGCCTCCCGACCAAAACGAGGCGGATACGACAGTTTTATTTTATTTCTCAAATCGCTCGGGAATTAGTGCCGACAGCCGGGATGTGCCCGTTTATTTGCATTTTCGACCCAAAACCGATTATAAGCCGACACAAGTTGGCATGGAAGAACGCAAATACGGTATTTATTACAGAATACCCGGAAAAGCCGATTTATTGCTTAGGCTGAAAGGTAAGGAACTTTTTAAATCCGAATTGGATATACCCCAAATCGGAAGTTTAAATTTAATTCCGGGAAAATTGTTTGATTCGAAGGTTACGGTTGAGTTTTATCCCGATTTAGGTTCCTTAAAACGTATTTCTGAGTAAAAAAACGGTTAAGTTGAATTTCGACTTAACTCCTTGACTGTCGTAAAAAGGCAGAGAGCTTTGAATATATTAATAAAAGAATTATCTTTGTTCTCAGAGCACTTAATAAAGTTACGAGATACAGGTAGTTCTATCTAAAAAAAATGAAGGCAAATGGAAGCATATAAGTTTGAAACTAAAATATTGGAAGATGGTACAATACGAGTTCCGAATTTTCATAAGTTAAAATCTAAGGATGTTGAAGTTGTTTTACTTGTAAAGCAATCGCAAGTTTTACAAAAATCCAAGGAACAAGAAGTCCAAGAGTTTTTAGACAAATGGTCCGGTTTTTTTTCCGGAATTGATACCGATGATGTAAGATATAATGCTATAATAGGAAAGGAGAAATGAAACGCCCATGACCGGTAAAAGACAACCCGGCGGAATAATTATTTTTCCTGTTTAATAAAATTAAATGTAACAAATTTTATTCGGGCGTTCCTATATGACCTTTGAAAATTATGAACATAAACATATGAAAAAAATACTATTAGATACTAATATTGTATTAGATATAGCCTTAAATCGAGATAAATTTGGGGAAAATGCCGGAAAACTTATATTATTTATTGTTAGAAATAATATAAATTCATATGTAACAGCATCGTCAATAACAGACATTTATTATGTCTTAAGAAAGGAGAAAGGACATGCAACTTCGATAGAGTTTTTGAAAGACTTTGTACAAATAGTTAGTATAATCGGAGTTGATGAAAAGATAATAATTAATGCCTTAGAAAGCAGAATGAAAGATTTTGAAGATGCTGTTCAGGTAGAAACAGCAATAAACAATAATATTGATGTGATAATTACAAGAGATAAAAGAGATTACCAAGATTTAGAATTGAAAGTTTTGAGTCCTGTTGAGTATGTGGAAGAATTGCAATAAAAATACATAAATAAAGAGATAATCCCCTCTAATACCATAATATTTTTGACTGCTATGTGCGGACTTTGAATAAGCATACTTAAAACCCTAAATAGATAGCTCCTCAATCACTTTATTGATTGTCTTATTGTATATGCCTTTCATTACGAAGACTTGATGAATACGAAGTAGCATCGAAAATAATAATTCGGGTTAATGTACTGCTGTTTAATGTTTTCAAAAAAATCAATCTCCCTACACCCTCTTCTCCAAGAGGGAATTTGCTTGCGCTCTTTGCTAAATTTTGCATCCTTTGCGATTAAGAATTACTTCCGGCAAGCATCCTTTAATAAGGTAATAAGGTTGTTTGTCTGTTAGTCATTTTTTCTACTAAGGTTTAATCTGAAAATAAGGTTTACTTTAATTGTGAGTTATGAATTGTGAGTTGTGAATTATTTTTTATCAGCGTTTTCATTCATAATTCACCATTCCTTACCTGAGGGCTGCGCCGTTCGTAAAAAGTCAGCTATTTGGTTTTACTTTTCAAAAGTTTTGATATTCGGGTTGAACCAAGCCGAAAAATCTTGCGGACTGTATCGGGGGACATCTTTATGGAAAAACTCTCCGCAAGATTTATCAAAGACATAGTCTTTTTTCCATTCTGCAATATTTTCGGAAATTTCTTTCACTGCATTAACGATAAAGTACAGTTCGTCATTTGTCATGGTCGGATGCACCGATAATCTTACCCAACCGGGCTTTTCGCTTAAATCTCCGTGGTCAATTTTGTCGGTAATGCGATGCGATTCGGATTTTGACACATGCAGCAAATAATGCCCGTAGGTTCCGGCACAGGAACAACCTCCTCGCACCTGAACACCATAGCGGTCGTTTAATAATTTTACGATTAAATTATGGTGGATTCCGTCTATGTAAAAAGATACCGCTCCTATGCGCTTTTTATATTTATCGGCAAGGATGTATAATTTATCAATTTTTGCAAATTCCGTGAAAACAATGTCTAACAATTGGCGTTCTCTTTTTGCCATATTTTCACAGCCCATTTGCTCTTTCAGTTTTAAGGCAAGCGCCGCTCGCATTGTTTGCAAGAAAGGCGGCGTGCCGCCGTCTTCACGCAGCTCGATATTATCCAAATAGGCATATTCATTCCATTGGTTGGTCCACAATACGGTTCCTCCGCCCGGAATATCCGGAGCATGGTTATGATACAATTTTTTATTAAAGACCAAAACCCCCGAACTTCCCGGACCGCCTAATGCTTTATGCGGCGAGAAAAATACGGCATCCAAACAACGTTTTTTATTTTCGGGGTGCATATCGATTTTAACATAGGGTGCCGATGCGGCAAAATCGACAAAGGCATATCCGTCGTGTTCGTGCATTATTTCGGCCAAAGCATAATAATCGGGCATTATGCCGGTTACATTGGAAGCACCGGAAAAAGAGCCTATTTTAAATTTTCGATTTTTGTATTTTTTGATTTGTTTTTCAAGCTCGCCGGCAAGATTCATTTCGTCGTCTTCGGGTAATAAAACAACTACATCGGCAAAGGTTTCCAACCAAGATATATGGTTTGAATGATGCTCCATATAAGTTATGAACACCACCGGAATTTCATCTTCTGCGACCGATTGCCTGAGCTTTCCTCTGACCTCTTCCGGCATTTTCATGCCCATAATACGTTGCAATTTGGCAATTGCACCGGTCATTCCGGAACCTACGGTTACCAAAAAATCATCCTCGGAGGCATTAACATGTCTTTTGATTATGTTTTTAGCTTCATGGTAAAGATTTGTCATTACAACACCGGTTTCGCTTGCCTCGGAATGGGTGTTGCCCACCATGGGACCAAATTTGTTTTTCATCAAATCTTCAATCGGACCGTAAAGTCGTCCGCTTGCAATCCAATCTGCATAAATAATTTTTTTATTTCCGTAAGGACCTGAAAATTCAGCGTTTATCCCTACAATGTTTTTTCTGTATGGTTCAAAATAACGTTCTAAATCGGGCATAGCTTAAAATTTTTGCGAAAATAATAATTTCTTTTCAATCAAAAATGCAAATAATATTTTTTTGTGATTTTTTTATAGGCAGCCGTATATTCATTTGTGTCGTTTTCTCTAAGGGCTAAATTTTCCGTAATCAGATTCTGCCGTATAAAAGAATATTCAAGAATTATTCTGTTCGGCGGCTTATTTTCTTTTGGCTTAATTATTAACTTTCGGCAACAAAACAAGTTTTCATTATGGCATAAGGCATCAAAATCATTTGCCGCACTATAAGGCAAAATAAGCGAAAAGATGCCCTCTTTTTTCAGTAGTACCGCAACACCTTTTATCAGGTCTTCTTTGGGCAGGAACAAGGAGTGTCTGGCAATATTGCGCCGACTGTCGCCTGATTTCATTGCATTGTCAAAAAAAGGCGGATTGGAAATAATGGCATCATATTGTTCCGTCGATTTTTTATAATAATCTTGAAATGAAGTGTGCAGCACCTGAATTCTGTCGGTTAATTTGTTCAGTCGGACATTTTCGCAACATTGTTTGTAAGCATTTTCCTCAATTTCGATTGCCGTTATCCGGGCTTTTGTTCTTTGTGCCGCAAAAAATGACAGTAAGCCGGTACCTGCTCCCACATCCAAAATCGACTGCGGATTGTTAAAATTTGTCGCTGCACCGACTAATACGCCGTCAACCCCCACTTTCATAGCGGTTTTATCTTGGATGACCATAAAATTTTTAAATTGAAACCGGGAATTTGCCATCTTTAAATTTAATAGCTTTCTCGAACTAATTCACCTTTGCGCCATTTTGCTTTTCCTGCCGGATTTCCTTTTTCATTATAATAAACCCACTTGCCGTGTTTTAAGCCTTTTCTGTATTCTGCCCTGATTTTTAACCTTCCGTTGGGGTAATAAAATTCAGCATCGCCGTATGCTTTACCATCGTCGTATTCTATTCTGGCTTTTTGGGTTCCGTTTTCATAATATTCAAAATATACTCCGTTTAGTTCATCATCTTCAAAAACGGCTTCTGCTTTTTTTACGGCTCCGGCAACATCAAAATAGAAAAATACTTCACCTTGAATTTCTCCTTTGTCGTAGTTCACGGAATTTTTTATATTTCCGCTTTCATAATATGATTTCCATGTGCCGGTCATACCTCCGTTGCGCAATAATCCTTCATATTTTATTTTTTCGCCTCCCTCATAATATTCCTGATAAAAAGTATCTAAATCAATGATTGATGCCGGCACTTCAAGCTTAAACAATTTTAATTCAACTTCTTCCCGAAACATATTTTCCGTAACTTTGCTTTCCATTTGCTCTAATTCATCGGCAGTAATGGCATTCGGATTATGCTTTGCCAAGAAAAGCGTTTTGAACATATCACTGCCTTCCGACACCAATTGAAAACCTATTTTTTCAAAGCTTAAAATAAATTCTTTGTTTTCTTTTATGCTTTTTCGGTCAACGGCATTGCTGTAATAATAAAGATTTTGATATATCTGCGGTGTTTTTATAAATATCAGCACATTTGATTTATTGCTGAACTCATCTTTAAAATCGATAAAACCGGCGTCTTTATTCAAGGTGTTTCCCACCACATAAGCATCGATGACACTCTCCAAGTTTTCCAAAGAGTTACTGAATACGACATTATTTTCAATATACGTAAAGAATGGTTTTTCAACTCCTTTAAACATTTTTCCAAGAAATAACTTAAAGAAACCGTTTATTTCCAAAGATTGAATGATGAAATTTTTATACTCTTTCGGTTTAAATTTTAAAGGTGTTCGGCGTTTTATTTTTTTCATTATTTTATCCAAACCCGCTTTTGCATTATCGATGTCTTTTGCCGGAATGGCAATAACAACATCCTCCTCTCTGGTGCGTTTTCCCGGACGCAATTTAATCAAAGCGATTTCTTCGCCTATCCAACTGAAAAAATCATCATGCAGGCTGATATCGAGCAAACGCTCTATTTTTGATACATTTTGCTTTATATCTTCCATATCTTGCGCATTTCCGTTTTCATATTGCTTCGTCAGATTATAGTAAAAATCAAAAAAGTCGGAAAAACCCATTGAAAAATACATTGCCGTTTGCTTTGGCATAATTTCCCACGCTTTAAACTTTCCGGGCTTGATATTTGCCAAGGCTTTTACATAAGAACCGACAGAGTCAACGGAAGTGTATCCGTTAAAACTGAGTAACTCGTCTCGTAAATCGATGTTCAAGGCTAAATAGAGCAATGAATTACTCAGCATATTAATCGTTTCCGATTCTTCTGTCAGAAAAGACATGCTGAAATCATTCATTTTTTTATAGTTAAAATACATTCTAAACAGTTCTTCGCCGTAGAGTTTTGAGCTTAGTTTTTTGAAATCGTTATTGTTTTCCCAGAAATTATCATTCTTTTCGTCAATTGATTTTTCAATTAAAGAACCCGTAAAAGAAACAACCAACTGATTGTCGCTAATTGTCAGGTAGATAACATAAGAGGGGTCGGTATTGTCGCTCATTTCCGTAATGGTTTCGCCTTTATATTCGCGCTCTTTTACTTTATAACCATCTACATTTTTGAGTATTTGTTTAATGCCTCCTTTTAGTTGTGATATTTGCTTTAAGTCCACAACAAATAAAAAATCCCAATCTCTTGCAGAAATCATGTGTAATGAAACCAGCAGTTTTCTGTTTTTTAGTGCTAAGTCTGCAATGGTATTATCTTTTAAATAGTTGTTTAGCAGACTTATATCCCCGTCTAAATCATTGAAATAAGGATTTTTTGTTAAATAATTCCAAACTTTGCTGTTGCTGATTTCCGTCCATGCTTCTGTTAAATTGCTTGTTTCAATAATCATAACAGCATCCTGCGGAACCATTGTTAATGATTTTTTTACTTTAATATCGGAAATAAATTTTACATATACCCAAAATCCGACAGCTGCCAGAATAATAATCAAAAAAAATATTTTCAAAAATTTCTTCATAATATGAATTTACTAATTGTTCTAAAAATGATGATACTCGAAATCTGTTAATATCTTAGACTAAATTCCAAAACAAAGCACATTAAATTTTATTTTAAGAGGTGCCGGTTTTGTAAGATGATAGTTCCCAAATTTTTCTGTCTTCAATCACATTCTTTTATATCTTGCAAAGTTAAATTTTTAATGCAAAATATAATATATATCATAAACAAAAAAAACAATCGTTGCATTACAAATGCTAAAGATTATAATGTGGATCCGGCTCATTCTTTTCTTGGTGAAAATTTGCCAATGCAAGCATTATAGATATATAAAAATAAACAAATTATTGTCGGTTTACTATTATGAACGGTGAGGGTAATTCGTTTATGGTGATATTTTTATGTATTGTTAGGAGGTTTTGCTATTTGTGTTGAAAATATAAAAATAAGTTATTTTTTCCATTCGACTTTTACAATAAAATTATGTATATTTGTTGCAAGTTACAATTACAATGTTTATGAACCAAAAATATTATTGCCATGAAAAGAAAAGTAAAATTTGTCCAATACGGATGCGGATTAATGAGTCGTTATTTGATGCGTTATGCAATAGCAAAAGGTGCGGAGCTTGTTGCAGCTTTTGATATAAATGCTGAACTTGTAGGCAAAGATGTGAGTGAAATTATCGGTAATGAATACCCGCTTGTAGGAGTAAAGGTATCAGCAAGCACGGATGCCGAAAAAATGCTGAAAGAGTTGAAACCCGATGTGTGTATTGTGGCTACTCGAAGTACGGTAGCCGAAATTGAAGATATTTATACCATTTGTGCGAATAACGGCATTAATGCCATTTCAACCTGTGAAGAAGCGCTGTATCCGTGGAACTCATCACCCGAACTTACAAAAAAACTTGACGAACTTGCAAAAAAGGGCGGCTGCACACTTACGGGTGTCGGCTATTGCGACCTTTATTGGGGAACAATGGTAACAAATCTTGCCGGTTCTTCTTTCACAATAAAAAAAATAAAAGGTGTCAGTTGGTATAATGTTGAAGATTACGGAATTGCTTTGGCAGAGGGGCATGGTGCCGGTTTATCGCTTGAAGAGTTTAAAAAACAAATTGGAAATATGAACGAACTCAAATCCGATGAAATAAAAGAACTTGTGGAAAAAGGAGAATATATCCCGTCGTATATGTGGAATCAAAATGGTTGGCTTTGCAGCAAACTGGGACTGCATGTAGTTTCTCAAACACAAAAATGCCTCCCGACTACAAACCCCGAAGATTTGTACTCAAAAACACTTGGGATGACAGTGAAAGCAGGCGATGCAACCGGAATGACAGCTGTTGTTACAACCGAGACAGAAGAGGGTATAACATTGGAAACCGAATGTGTTGGAAAAGTGTACAATAAAGATGAATTTGACAAAAACGAATGGACACTTATCGGAGAGCCGGAAACCACTGCCATTGTTAATAAACCCGCAACAGTTGAACTAACTTGTGCAACATTGGTAAATAGAATTCCTCAACTTATCGATGCTCCGGCAGGTTATGTTACAACAGACAAATTCCCTTACAACGAATTTGTTTTGCAAGATATGCACAAATATGTAAAAACAAAGTAAGCAATGAAAGAAAGAGGGTTTTTTAGCCCTCTTTATAATATTTTTTACATAAAGATTTAGTTAGCCACCCGAATAAATCGGCTCTTCCCCGTGAATATCATCCGAGCGAAATGCAAAACCAAGCCGTTTGCCCGTTTGCAAGGGAGTTCTGTTTCGTTTTTGCTGAATTTGCTCAACCGTAATGATTTTCATATTGTCGTAAGGAGGCACCAGTAAATCAAAATCAATGGCATAGGCAATAGCCGTATCAACAATTTGTTTCAAACCGTTTTTGTCTATTTTTTTACTTCCGAAATTATTATATAAATAGCCCATTTGCCGTTTACCTTCAACAAAATAGTGCAAATCTTTATTAATGAATATCCTGCCAATTAAATAACCTAAATCGTTATTGCGGTTGTTTTTAAAAGAGGCAGAAAGAAAATTATAAATATTAATGATGCCCGAATAGGTAACCTTATCATTTTTTTGTACATAGGAAACTTTCCAAACACCGTGTTCTCTGTCAAATTCAAAAACATCGGAGTGCATTTGAAAAATCAATAAATCGCCGGTAATTTTCAATTCACATTGAAATTCGCTTAAATCTTTATAAACAAATGCTTTCTCCGGTATGGAACCGTCTAATTTTTTATTATAATCGACCTCTATTTCGCTTAGCAGTCCTTTCAATTCTTTGAACGTATTATAAGTATTCAAAAAAACTTGTTGCTTTAAAATCGCTTTTTCTTTTATACTTTTCAGAATAGCCTCTTCTTTGTTGCTTATCATTTTTTTCAATTTTAATTAAAACAAAAGTAGTAAATTTTAGTTAATTCTTCTACTTTTGCTTACTGAATAAATTTATAAATTTTAAGTTACAGTTATGAATAAAAGAATTGCAATAGTTTTAGCAGGCATATTTTCCTTATTTTATGCGGAATTAAATGCTTGTACTAATTTTTTAATTACCAAAGGAGCCTCGGCGGACGGTTCCGTGATGATTAGCTATAATGCCGATTCGCATACCTTGTTCGGCGAATTGTATTATTGGCCCGCCATGGATTGGCCCGCAGGCAGCATGTTAGACGTATATGAATGGGATACCGGAAAATTCTTGGGGCAAATACCGCAAGTTGCCCACACATACAATGTTACCGGAAATATGAACGAGTTTCAGGTTGCCATTGGCGAAACAACCTATGGCGGAAGACATGAACTTTATCACCAAGACGGTGCTATTATGGATTACGGCAGCTTAATTTACATTGCTTTGCAACGTTCAAAAACGGCACGCGAAGCCATAAAAGTAATAACTGATTTGGTTGAAAAATACGGCTATTACAGCTCGGGAGAGTCTTTTTCCGTTGCCGACAAAAACGAAGTTTGGATTTTGGAAATGATTGGAAAGGGACAAGGCGAAAAAGGTGCCGTTTGGGTAGCCCGAAGAATTCCCGACGGCTATGTCAGCGGACATGCAAATCAAGCCAGAATAACAAGGTTTAAATTTCAAAAAAACAATCAGTGGAACAAGCCAAATGCCGAAACATTTAACAGCAAAGACGTAATTAGTTTTGCAAGAAAAAAAGGCTGGTATAAAGGCGACGATAAAGATTTTAGCTTTTCCGATACATATGCTCCGGTTGATTTCGGCGGTGCTCGTTTTTGCGAAATTCGAGTTTGGTCTATGTTTAAAGACGTAAAAAAAGGTATGGACAAATATTTTGACTATGCAAAAGGCGATATTGAACATGCCAAATCATTTGCCGACGGCAGAAACAACCCTAACGGATATGCAACCAACAGAATGCCTCTTTGGATTAAACCCGATAAAAAAGTAAGCCTGCAAAATATGTTGGACTTCTTGCGCGACCATTTGGAAGGAACGCCCTTGGATATGCGCAAAGATGTTGGTGCAGGACCTTTTGAACTTCCGTACAGATGGCGACCTTTAACATGGAAAGTTCCGAATGACGGTTCTAAGGAAATGAAAAAATTGTATAAAACATACAAAGCCGACACATTGACTTTCTGCAATGAAAGAGCAACGGCTACGCAACAAACCGGTTTTACTTTTGTGTCGCAATCTCGCAGTTGGTTGCCCGACGAAATAGGCGGCATCATTTGGTTTGGTGTCGATGATCCGGCAAGCACGGTTTATACTCCTATCTATTCCGCTTCAAGGCGTGTGCCCGAAAGCTTTGCAAAAGGCAACGGTAAAATGATGGAATGGTCCGATAATGCTGCGTTTTGGGTATTTAACCAAGTATCTAATTTTGCCTATTTGGCATACAGCAGAATTCATCCGGAAATAGACAAGAAACAACACGAGTTGGAAAAAAGTTTTCAAAACAAGGTGAAAGCAATTGATGCCGGAGCAAAAATATTGTACAAAACGGATAAAAAAGCGGCGCTTGATTTTGTTACTGATTTTTCGGTAAACAATGCCGATAATTTGCTTTCCGAATGGAAACATTTTTATCAGTATCTGTTTATGAAATATATGGACGGAAATATAAAAACACCGAATCCGGGTCATTTGAACCCGCATGTGTCGCAACCCGGCTACGGACAAGACTTTTACAAAAGAGTTGTTAAAGAAACCGGCGATAAGTTTATTCTAAAATAATGCGTCTTAAGCTGCATTATTCACCAAGTAGTTCTATTATGGTCAGCATCTACTTCAAAATAAGACACTTCGTTTGATAAGTCTCATTCACCATATCAAAGGATATGCCTCAATCGCCTTATCACTTATTTTATTGTATAATGCGGCTTAAGCTTAAAAACAAAACGACTTGCTGTATTCTAAGGAATAAGGCAGGTCGTTTGTTTTTGTGGATCATATTTTTATATAATGCCTCCAACTCCTTTAAATTTCTCAACAAAAGAAGCTATTTTTTGAAAAACATTTTGCTTTTTCGTTAAATACTCAGGATTTAAAGGGCTCATTTTAGGTAAAATAGAATTTAATTCTGTTCCGTTTTCACTGGCATATTCACGTTTTAAAGAACTTGTAATATAGCGTTTTGCTGCCTCCTCGTTTAAGTTTTCATCTTCTATCAGCCGAGCAGCCTCTTCTTTTTGTTTGTTTTGTGCAAAACAAAAGAAAGCATCAATAATACCGGCTTTATCTTGTATGGTATCAAGGTTGGTGCTATTGATAAAATCAACAAGCAGGCTTTCTTTTGCTCTATTGCCAATGCTTGCACGGATAATACGGCGAATTTCGTCGATTAAATCGGTTTTGTTTTTTGTCTTTTTATTATGCTCAAAAACAAGTTCAAGAATATAATCTAAATTAATTTCTTGCGATTTTAATAAATCCACTTCAAAAACGACATCATTCCAATCAATATCTGATTCTTCTTGTTCTTTTCCTTGTCGCTCTTTTCGCAACCAATCACGGATATCGTTATAAGTAGAACGGTAATCTTGAATTATCCTCTCACTCGGTAAATCAATACCTTTCATTGCTTCTATGTCTTCATCGGAAAGGAAATGTTTTTTCTTGAACTCCGCAACTGCTTGTTCGTCTTTTAAATTAACATTTTGAAAATCTTTCAAATGACTAAATTCATCGTAATTCTGTAAGATATTTTCTACTCGCAAATATTCTCCAAAGAGCTTTGTAAATTCTTTTTTGTCCTTTTCTTTTACAATTTCACCCGGAGCAGGGAATTTTTTATTTAATTCTTTTACAATCTCAATATACCCTCGTTTTGCATTGCCTGTGGCTATGTCGGTAAATCCCTCTAAATACTCTTTATAACTTTTTTCTAATACTACATTTCGTGTATTACTATCGCCAAAAAGAGTAATAGCATCAATGGTTGCTTGCTCTAAGTTTCTGAATGTAATGATATTCCCAAAGGTCTTGCTTGCGTCATGGATACGATTGGTACGAGAAAAAGCTTGTATCAATCCGTGATAACGCAAATTTTTATCTACAAACAAAGTGTTTAATTCAGGAGCATCAAAACCTGTTAAAAACATTCCTACGACAATCAATAAATCAACTTCTTTGTTTTTAACTTTCTTGGCTAAATCTCTATAATAATTCTGAAACTCTTTGCTATCTACTCCGTAATTAGTTTTAAAAAATCCATTATAGTCATTAATAGCTTTGGTCAAAAACTCTTTGGCTGTAGCGTTCATTGCCGAAACCTCAAAACTTTCATCTTGAATATCGCCTTTTGCATTTTGTTCCTCATTGGCGGCGAAAGAAAATATCGTGGCTATTTTAAGT
>PDWI01005447.1_pt1 | contig 16429 bp, 17 predicted proteins | sample 1430891 | NCBI WGS metagenome assembly PDWI01 (sample SAMN01162508, study PRJNA174530) | Oral metagenome, whole genome shotgun sequencing project. | biome: Marine environment; feature: Marine mammal; material: Swab sample of the gingival sulcus; isolation source: swab sample of gingival sulcus...
TTTGAAGAATTAATAATTATAGATGAACAAAAAGATTATTTAGCAAGCGCAATGGAAGGTGTTTTATTAGCAAAAGCTCAAAAGAGCGCTAGATATTTAGTAGATGAACCTGCAAATATCATGACACCAACTCTATTAGCTCAAAAAGCAAAAGAGTATGGAGAAGAATCAGGATTCGAAGTAGAGATTTTTGAAGAAGAAAAAGTAAAAGAACTTGGTATGAAATCGTACTTAGCAGTTAGTCAAGGTTCTAAGAAGAATTCACTACGACTTATTGTAATGAGATACATGGGCGCTGGAGAAGGCGAACCAATCTATGGTTTAGTTGGAAAAGGACTTTGCTATGATTCAGGTGGATACTCTCTAAAACCAAGCAATGGTATGGTTACAATGAAGTTAGATATGGGTGGAAGTGCTACTGTTATCGGTGCTATGCAAGCAATTGCTGATGCTAAGTTAAAAGTAAATGTAACTGCAGTTGTAGCAGCTTGCCAAAACTTAATCGGACCTGACGCATACTATCCTGGCGATATCATAGATACTATGAATGGTAAAACAGTATTTGTTGGAAATACTGACGCGGAAGGAAGACTTACTCTAATTGATGCAATCACTTACATCATAAGAAAAGAAAACGCATCAACAATCTTTGACTTTGCAACACTAACTGGCGCTGCAATGAGAGCATTTGGAAATGCTTGTGCTGCTTCTGTTACTAATAACGACGAGTTATATAACGAATATGCAAAAGCTGCTCAAAGTGCTGGAGAAAAAGTTTGGAGAATGCCTATATATCCAGAGTATAAAGAATTAATCCAACATAAAGAAGCTGATTTAACAAACTCAGCAGGTGCACCTGGTATGATTACAGCTGGTATGTTCCTTGGAGAATTTGTGGAAGACAAACCATGGGTTCACGTGGACATCGCACCTATCGCATTTATGGATAAACCAGTTGGTTTCTATGACGATGGCGGAACTGGATATGGTGTAAAAACTTGCTACGAATTTATGAAAGCAAAACAAAAGTAGGTATCAATGCAGAATATACCAAATTGTCCAAAATGTAATTCAGAATATGTTTATGAAGATTTAGACTTACTGATATGTCCAGAATGTAGCTATGAATGGAATCCTGAGCACGAAGCAGAAAAAAATGTCATTCGTGATGTAAACGGAAATATACTAGAAAATGGAGACACTGTCACTGTTGTAGTAGATTTAAAAGTAAAGGGCTATTCTAACTCTATCAAGATGGGCACTAAAGTAAAAAACATTAAGCTAATACCAGATAATAAAGATGGTCATGATATCGAGTGTCGAATTGATGGTTTTGGTGCTATGTTACTAAAATCTAGTAAAGTAAAGAAAGCATAAAAAAGAGCGTTTTTCGCTCTTTTTTTTAGATTAGTTTTCTAGCAATGACAACCAAAGCTAAAAAAACAAAATAATTATAGAATCCTCTGCGAACACCTGTCTCTGGTAAAAAAGGTTCTTTTTTATTCGCTATTTCAAGCTTAATTACATCAACCGTTCCATCAACTATAAACTCACCTACTTCTTTCGATAAAATATACCCTTTCGGCGCCTCTATTTCTTTGTAATAATACTCACCATACACTGCATCAAAATCAAGTTTCCCATCACTTTCTGTTACTCCTACGTATACGACTTCATTAGTACGCTTATCTCTAATTTCGATTTTACAACCTGTAAGACCTTTTTTTGTTTCACTATCTATTTTTAAAATCTCTACCTTCGCATTTATCTTTTTATCCGCTAATTTACTTTTTATAATTTCGCCATTTTCCCGAACTTGAAAATGGTGTTTTTTAGAATTTAGTAAATACCCTTCAGGGGCATCCTCTTCTAAATAATAGTAATCACCATATTCAAGCGACTTGAATGTAGCAACGCCTTGCTCATTCGTGCGCTGCGCTTCCATAAACTCTCCACTTTTCTTATAAATGGATATTTTACAATCCGCTATAGCTTCTCCCGTACTAAAATCTACCTTTGTTATCTCAACAGGTGATGTAATTTTCTTATTGCTTATCGAGACGTTATAAGTAATAACTTTTTTATCGGAAGCATCACTGAAAAGATCAATCTCATGTTTTGTAGTATCTAAAACATAACCTACTGGCGCCTTTTTCTCTTCCAAAGTATAATGCCCTAAATGAAGTAATTCACTTTCAGCAAAACCTTCTTCATTTGTCACCAGTTCACAAACCTCTTTACCATCACTATTCTTTACAACAAAAACCGCTCCTTTTAAAGACTTTTGAGTCGAAGCATCTTGTTTTTTTATCCTGATTTTTCCTTGTATCTGTGTGTTTTCAATATCAAGTTGATACAAGATGAGCTTATTCTCACTATCCTCTTTTAATTCAATTTTATACTCTTTTTCTTCTTTGTAATAGCCCTTTGCTGACTTTGATTCTCTAACAATATACTTTCCTAATTCTAACGCATCACTCATTGCAACGCCATCACCATCCGTCACTAATTTTTGGATTACCGCATTATTTTGATCAAGAATTTCAAACTCAACCCCTGCTATCGCTTCTTTTGTCAACGCATCTTTTTTTTGTATTTTAATCTTCCCCATAGCTTGTTGTTCATTGGTAAACTCATATTCTTTTTGAATCACGGCATCGTCACCATCGATAACAAACTCTGTAACCTTAGGTTCTAGTATATATCCTTTCGGCGCTTTTATTTCTTTTAAAGTATATACGCCATAATATAGCACCTTACTTTTTGCATAACCATTCTCATCCGTAATTAATGTATCGTATAATTTACCACTTTTCTTCCCTCTAATTTCATAGACAGCACCTTCTAAATCTTTCCTTGTATCCTTATCTTTTTTATGTATAACGATAGTTCCTTTTTTAAGTTTATCATGCGCATTAATCGCTTTGGCATAAACAACCTTTTGATCTCCGTCTCTCTTTAGCGTTCTTGTCCAAACATAATCACTAATTACATATCCTTTCGGCGCCTTTACTTCTCTTATCTTATAAGTTCCCAGCGGTAGCTCTTTAGAATAAACAAACCCTTTTGAACTACTAACAATCGTGTCCACAACTTTACCTTTAGCATCTCTTATCTCATATGTTGCACCATATAATAACTTGTCTTCATTATTGTTAAATTTTTTAAGTCTAATCTTACCCTTAACTTCTTTGACTTCTAAACCCATATAAGAATAAATGGGATCCTTAACTTTAAATACAGCTATTTTTTGGTAATCACTATTTTTAAAATATACAATCGATGAACCCACATATCTTTTTGAGATTGCCTTAAATCTCAAATCACCATTTTTAAAAGAACTACCATTTGCTTGAATACGTAATGTATTTCCTTTTTTTGTTATGGTATTGCCTTTAAACTTTATGGTGTCTTTATCTTCATCTGCTATAAATTTAATTCCAGATAAAACACCATGTTTATCTTCTATCGTTAGAGTATCTCCTTTAAAAACGCTATAGGTGGTATCATGAAATGAGGGCTTCTTCGCCGTTTTTTTCATTCGCTTTTTTATCACTGCTTTTTTCTTTTCATACTCACTTCGCTCAAGCGTTCCATGCATAGATTTAACATGCCACCCAAGTCTTTCCCAAACCATAAATTTTGTTGCTAAATAATCTTTTATCGTTTTATCCGACATCTCCCATCCACAATACACGATCATCGATAAATCATCTCTTATCTGTTTACTATAACCACTCGAACTAAAATTAGCGCCTTTAAATCCATATACATATTTATCACTAGCCTTCATAGGCTGTAAACAAAATGCTGTTTTTTTATCTAAATATAGTTTTGTCTGAATCTCTTCATACCAATCACCAACACCTTCTTTATAAATATGATATCCTCCATCATATTCATCTCTTGTCATTAAATGATCTGCTTTCGTATCCGCAAAAGAATACGTAAAACCAATACATACAATGATAAAAGACATGATAATAACTTTAACTTGTTTCCTCAAAATAAAACTCCTTACTATGGCTTAAATTCTACAATAAAGCCTCTCTCCTCTATTTCTCCTGTACGCTCATTTTTCCAAGCAGTCTGAATAACTACATAACCGTAGCCAAACCACTTGTTTGTATCCTTATCTCCTTCCCAGATAGTTTTTTCAGCCCAGCTTTCTGCTTCCTCCATAGTAGGAAAGTATTTGTCTGAATTCCCCCATCCAGTGATATTAACCCACTTATCCTCCTCTTTTTGCTTTTCTTCTTTTTTCTTCTTTTTCACCTTTTTTTCTTCTTTACTACCAATCAACACAATTTTATTTATCGGTTGTTTCACAATAGTAGACTCAACAATTTCACGCTCTATTAATTCTGCGTTTCTATATACCTTTTTTATTTTTAGTATTTTTACACCTTTTTCACCTTCTTGTATAACCTTAGTGAGTCCTTTTTTTAAAGAACTATCTTCCCTTTTTTCAACCTCATATGCTATATACTCTTTCTGTTCTTTGATCTCATAGGTATCATCACGCTTTTCTTCTTTTTTTTCTTTCTTCGCACTATCACGTTTTACTTCTTCTTTAGCAACCACTTCTTTTTTATTAAAATCAATATCGCTACAATGATAGGAACTAACGACAGAAAAAATAATCAAAAAAATACTAATTAAGTTATTCATAATCCCCCTTTTCATCATTATTTTATAGTGAGATCCTCATAAAATATCGAAAATAAAAAAGTATTCCAAATTGTACAAATTGTATGATAAAATATAGGCGAAAAAGGAGGATCTAATGAATAGAAAAATATTATTGTTTGTATTAATTTTGGCACTTACTTTAGCACTAGTTGGATGTGGCAATACTAAAGCGTTTGAAGCCGGCGGGCTTAGTATCGTAGTAAATGAAAATGGAGAACTTATAAAAGGTAAAGAGGGCACTTGGGAAGTACCAGGTAAATATAGATTAAACATTAAAGGTGTATATCTTGATGATACAAAAGAAGCTATTGCTGATTTAAAAGATCCTGCTGGCGTGCTTATATTTAGACCAAAAGGACATTTTTATATAGTATATGAGGCAACCAATCTAGGGTATGACATAACCGAAAAAGATAAAGAACTGAACAATATACAACTATCTGCAATTTTTAGTACTTTTCGATTAAATGATGGAAAATCACAAAAAGGAAATATTGTGAATATTAGACCATATCCGTTTTCAAAAAACGATTATAAATATGATAAAGTAAAACTTGATTATCGTTTAGACTTAATTGAAAAAGGGAAAACTTCAGAAGAATTAGTTTATGAATTTGTTACAGATAGATCAATAGATATTGATAAAGATGTATTAGTATTTACAACATTTTTCAATGATAAAGAAAATGATAAAACCTATGATGGTGTCTTTGAACTAAAATTTAAATCTCTATCAAAATACATAAACAAATAAAAATTAACATTAAAAAAAGGCTAGAAACTTCTTGAAAAAGTAAAATGACAAAGCATGTAACTTGGGCATAAGGATTCCCTAAGTTCATTTGAAATCATGACTTTTTACTTTTGTGTACTTTAGCCTTTTTTTCTTTTCTTCACCGCTTCATGAAGAATATATTCAATTTGGCCATTAATGGAACGAAACTCATCTTCTGACCATGCAGCAAGGTCCTCCCACAACTCTTTATTGAGTCGTAGGAGCACTTGCTTTTTTTGTCTTTTTTTCTTATTTTCTGCCATATTAATAAATAGATCCTGAATTCACCACTGGTTGCGCCTCCTTATTACCACATAAGACAACCATTAAATTAGACACCATCTGAGCTTTCCGTTCATCATCAAGTTCTACAATCTGATCTTCCGATAATTTTTTTAGTGCCATATCAACCATACCTACTGCACCTTCCACAATAAGCTGTCTTGCATCAACAACTGCTGAAGCCTGTTGTCTTTGAAGCATTGCTGCTGCAATTTCAGGAGCATATGCTAAATGAGTAATTCTAGCATCTATAATTTGAAGTCCTGCAATTCTAACTTTCTCTTGAATTGCCTCTTCCATCTTTTGAGAAATTTCTGCGGAAGAACCACGAAGTGTTTTTTCATCACCACCATTTTCGCTATTAGACAAATCATAAGGATATGAACGCACAATATCACGAAGAACCGCGTCGCATTGAACTGACAAATATTTTTTATAATCATCAACATTAAATAACGCCATGCTCACACAATCAATTTTCCATGTTACTGCAATACCAATTTCAATTGGGTTACCAAGTTCATCATTGATTTTTTGCTTATTATTCAACAACGTTCTCGTCTTCATAGAAATTCGATTCGTTTCTTTATAAGGAGTTTCTTTTACACCTGTTTTCGCCTGATTATTTTGAGAAGCCATCATCTCTTCTTCGCTTTTTGCTTCCTTCTCCGTTACCGATGACATAAAAGGATTTACATAATAATACCCTGACTCTTTAATCACGCCCTTATACTCACCAAAAAATGTGAACACTCTAGCTTCATTTGGCTTTACAATTTTCAAACCACAAAAAGCAATTATTGAAGAAATAAAAAGGACAACTGAAAGCCCTATCATTAAAAACGATGCTGATAAAATCGAGTTAATAAATAAAGCGATTGAACCAAAGAAAAGAATTAAATTTAGTAATAAAATAGGCATTCCCTTCTTCGCTTTTATAATGACATCCTCCGTAAAATGCTTTTGAGTAACTTCTTGACTATTTTCCATATATTCCTCCTATTGGGCTTTCACCCAATTTTTAAAAATTTAAAATATTACAGGAAATAACATAATTTCACTGTGATATCATTTTAATATCATATAGATATTTTGTCAAGAAATAAAAAAATACGTTGAATGACTTACACTCAACGTACTTAAATAGTCTAACCTATTTTAAAACTTTATCTAAAAAGTTTTTAAATCCAACTGATTTTGGATTATCTAAAATATCGATATTTCCTTTTTCAATAATCTTAGCATCTTCTAAAAACAAAACATAATCTGCTACTTCTCGAGCAAAACCAATCTGATGCGTTACTATTATAAAGCTTTTTCCAAGATTTCTTAGCTCCTTAATCATATCTAGCACTTCATTTGTAAGGACCGGATCTAGCGCACTTGTTGGTTCATCAAAAAAGAATATCTCTGCACCAAGCGCTAAAGACCTGACAATAGAAGCTCTCTGCTGTTGACCACCACTTAACATGTTCGGATACTTATCTTTGTGCTCATACAACGAAAATCTATGCAACAAATCTTCGATTATTTGTAATGCTTTCTCTCTAGGAACCTTTTTAACTTTCTCTAGTATAAGAAGGATGTTATCTAATAATGTAATATGTGGAAAAAGACTTCCCGTTTGAAACACAAAACCTATTTTATCTTTAAACGATCTCTCCCTAACATCTTCTCCATTAATTTTTATATATCCTTCACAAGGTTCTTCTATTCCACTCATCAATCGAAGCAGCGTCGATTTTCCACTACCACTTATGCCAAGTAACACCATTGCTTCCACATCATCAACATCTATATTTATAGAATCCAATACTATCTCATCAGCATATTGTTTGCTGACATTTCTAACTTCTATTTTCATTGCTTCATTCTCTTTTCTAAATAGTCCGATAATTTTATCAAAGGAATGGTTATCGAAAGATATAAAACAATCATTAAAATATATCCTTCTGTATACGCTAAACTCTTTGATTGAACATTGGTTATTGTATAGTACAATTCCCTAAAACCTATCAAATATAATAAAGAACTACTCTTAATCACCGTTGATAACTGACCTGAAAGAGGTGGCATCATAATGCGCAACATCTGAGGTAAAATGATATAGTAATACATTTGAAATGTACTAAAGCCAAAGATATCACATACTACAAATTGTTTTTCATCAATACTATCATAAGCACTCTCATACAGTTTCATCATAAAAGGTGCAAAATAGATAGTCAGTGATAAAACACCTAGCAATAATTTATTACTTGCCCCAAATGCTGAACCAATAAAGAAGTAAAAAACTATTACAACAACAAGCATTGGTGAACCAAACATAAACATCGTAAGATGCCTTACCAAATATCGAAAGTATGGTATCTTACTTTTTGACGCTAAAAAGAGTATGCCTCCCAAGATAAAACTAAAAACAAATACCATAACACTGATAAATATGGTCCATAAATAGCCATAAATGATGTATCCAACATAAGGCTTATAGGTTTCATAATTAAGCGATGAATTCGGTGCATTAAATACAACAAATGCGATTAATAAAACAAAGGTTAAAAGCGATAAAATATACTGCCATTTACTACTTTTCATTTAAATAAAACTCATAACCCTTTCCAACTTTTTCTTTTAAGATGTCATCATATTCTTTTTGAATTTTATCATTCACTCCAAGTTCATCAAGTTTAGATATAAATTCATTCACTTTAGTTTTTAGTTCTTTATCTTCTTTTCTCATCCCCATACCAATTGGCGATACATCTGCCGGCTCATAAATAACCTTTATTTTATCTGGGTATGTTTTTTCAATACTTACCGATGTAACGGCATCAACAATAAAAGCATCCGCATTTCCATTGGCAAGTTCAAGAGAAGCAGTTGCCTTATCATCGAATTCTATTATTTTTGGCTGATTTGCTTTAGCTTTCGCTAATTCTAAAGAGGAAAAACTCTTTGGTGCTACAAACCTAACTCCTTCTTTACTAAATAGCGTTTTGATATCATCTATTCCACTTTCCTTATTAACTGCGGTAATCAATTTAAAATACATATATGGATCAGAAAATGCTATTTTTTGTTTTCTTTCTTCTGTTATGCCCATAGATCCAATAATGATATCTATCTTTTTTGTTTCTAACGCTGGTATTAATGTACCAAATGATAAATCAACGATTTCTACTTTTTTACCTAAATATTTACCTAATTCATTAGCAATAAGAACGCTCACACCGTCAGCATTTCCATTATTATCTGTCATTTCAAATGGTGGCCATTTAAGTTCCATACCAACTCTTAAAACATCCTCATTACTTTGTTCTCCTTTACATGCAATTAAACTAAACATCATAACAACTACAAGTAAAAGGATATACACTTTCTTTTTCATAAAACTCCTCCATTTATACATATATTCCCATTATAACATAAAAAAAACTGACCATTTGGCCAGTTATAGTATAATCTCTTTACCATCTTTGATAATCAATTTATTGCCCTTATACGTAATATAATCACTAAAAGACCCTGAGTACAGCCTTGCTTTTTTACCGAAGTGAGAATATATCAGTAAATTCACAGCACCTGTTATCCCTGATCCACATTGAAAAATTACTTCATCAAAGGCTTCTAATCCAGAAAAAATTTCTTCTAATTCTTCTGTACTCTTAACCTTAGAATGTTCGTCTAATAAACTCTTCCAAAAAATATTTTTTGCATTTGGTATATGACCTGCATACGCATCAAAAGGTTCTTCTATTCCAGAGTATCTCTCAAAAGCTCTTGCATCAACAAGCACACACTTATCATCATCAATGCTCCTAATAGCGTCATCCACGTAAGCTCTCATATGAAGTCTTTTCTCAGAACGAATTTTACCTGGTATGATATTAGGTACTTCTTTGGTTTCTTTAAATCCTGCTTTCACTAAAGCATCATATCCACCTTCAACAACATATGCATCTTTTCCTAATAATTGAAGAACATACCAACATATAGCAGCCATAGGCATATCTCCAGAGTCATAGATGAACACATCTTTTTCATCACTAACGCCTTTTGCTTCCATTCTAGATTTAATGATATCAAGGTCTTCAAGAGGATGTCTTCCACCATGCTCCCCATGTTCTCCAATTAAATCTTGATCTAAATCGACATAAACTGCACCTTCTATATGAGACTTTTCATATATTAAATGTCCTTCACTTGGCTCTGTCATAATATATCTACAATCCAGAAGAGTATAATTATTCTTATCCTTTAAAAAATCTGGTTTTACTATATACATAAAAACCTCCCCTATATATTATACCTCAAAATGATAATTATTGTCATTTTATCTATAAATTTCTCATATTTAAAGAAATCCTATTTCTCGCTACATCAACATCCTCTACTTTTACAGTAACAATATCACCAACTTTTAAAACTTCTGAGGGATGCTTTATAAATTTGTCACATATCTTAGAGATATGAACAAGTCCATCTTGATGCACACCGATGTCAACAAAAACACCAAAGTCTACTACATTTCGAACAGTCCCTTCAAGAATTGTTCCACTGACAAGATCTTCAGGATTTAAAAGCTCACTTCGAAGTTTAATTCCTTCCAGACTTTCTCTAGGATCTCTTCCTGGTTTTTTTAGTTCCTTTACAATGTCATCTAGTGTCATCATACCAATACCAACATCATTTGCTAATTGAGATTTACCATACTCTTTAATTCTTGCATCAATATCTGAAAAATCAACCACTCCCTTTTTATCATACTGACAAAGTGAAATAATCTTATTTGTTGCTTTATATGACTCAGGGTGAACTGCTGTATTATCTAAAAATTCTTTTGACTCTGCTACCCTTATGAAACCAGCACACTGTTCAAACGTCTTCTTACCAAGTTTTGGCACCTTAAGCAACTCTTTTCTAGAACCAAATCCACCGATTTCTTCTCGGTATGAAATAATTTTTTTTGATAAAGAAGGTCCTATTCCCGCTACATAAGAAAGAAGTGATGCAGACGCAGTATTTAAATCTACTCCAACAGAGTTTACACTATCTTCTACCACAGCAGATAACACTTGAGATAATCTATTTTGTGGCATATCATGCTGATACTGACCAACACCGATAGATTTTGGGTCTATTTTTACGAGTTCGGCTAAAGGATCTTGAAGCCTTCGTTCAATCGATACCGCACTTCTTAATGATACATCAAGTTCTGGAAACTCCTCTGCACCTAATACAGATGCTGAGTATACAGAAGCTCCTGCTTCGTTCACCATAGCATATCTAAGGTTTAGATCGCACTCCTTAATAAGCTCCGACACAAAGATTTCTGATTCTTTTGAAGCAGTACCATTTCCAATGGCAATAACACTTACCTTATGTTTATTGATAAGAGATTTTAGTGTTTTCTTTGCTTCAGCTGTTTTGTTTTGAGGCGGTGTTGGATAAACTACGGTAGTATCTAGTAACTTACCTCTAGAATTTACAATCGCTATTTTACAACCTGTCCGATAAGCTGGATCAAAGCCCATAACAATCTCACCAAGTAATGGCGGTTGCATGAGTAGAGGTTTTAAATTTAAACCAAACACACTAATCGCTTGCTCTGAAGCTTCTTCAAACAATTTGTTAAACGCTTCATTTTCTAGTGATGGAAAAATAAGTCTATTAAAAGAATCTTCTATTGTATTTTTTAAAAAGTTAGTCGTTTCTAAACGATCCTTAAGACCAATGATTCTTTCAATAAGCGCTAGTGCTTTCTCAACTTCAATAGATATCGCTGTTTTTAAAACACCTTCTTTTGCCCCTCTATTTATCGCAAGTATTCTATGAGGCACGACATCTTTTACACGTTGTGAAAACTCACTATATACAGCATATGTTCCCTCTTTATCATCAGATGTCGATGTTAAAATACCTGTATCCTGAATAAATTTTCTAAGAGCACCTCTTACATCAGCATTGTCAGAAATTATTTCTGCAATAATATCAGAAGCTCCTGCCAAAGCTTCTTCTACGGTATGAACTTCAAGTTCTTCATTGATAAATGTAGACGCTTCTTTTTCTAAGTCAAGTCCCTCTTCTTGCATATAAATTTTTAACGCCAACGCTTCTAGCCCTTTTTTCTTTGCTTTTCCTGCTCTTGTATTTCTTTTTTTCTTATATGGCATATATAAGTCTTCTAAAGCAGATAAACTCTTAGCCTCCTCAATCGCCTGTAATAGGTCATCGGTCATAGCCTCTTGAGACTCAATAGAAGATATTATTTCATTTCTTCTCTTTTCTAAATTTCGAAAAGAAGTAAGCTTTGTATGTATCTTCCTTAATTCTAAGTCCGTTAAAGCGCCTGTCGCTTCTTTACGATACCTAGCAATAAAGGGAAGGGTATTTCCTTCATCTATTAAATGCACTGCAGCACTAATTCTTTTTTCCGATATCTTTAATTCTTCTGATATTTTTTTTATTATGTTCATAATACTCTCCACTCTTTTATAATAATAAATTATAACAAATAAAAAAATTAGTAGCAAATACTCATGATATGCTTAAAAAAATCTTCCATTTGTAGGCAATATAATAAAACAGTTCTCGAGCTAAAAATGGCCCTTTCGTTTTCAGCGAGCGATACATCGATGTTGTTGTAGGAGAACTATACGCAGGAAGGTTAATAGCATCACATAAAAGCTTAGCCCTTTTCATATGCAAAGGGTCACTAATTATTATAGCTTCATTAAATCCATGGCTTTTAATAATGCGTTTAGAATTAATTAAGTTTTCTTCTGTAATCGTAGATAATTCTTCTAAAATAATATTTTCTTTTGAAATCCCTCTACTAATTAAATAGTTATAAGCTGCTTTTGCATCAGAAACCTTAGCGCCTTTCCCAACACCACCTGTAACGATTATTTTATTGATAATGTCTTGTTCATACAATTTAATCGCATGATTTAGTCTCTCTCGGTACACATTGGATACCTCACCATTGTACGAACTCGCGCCAAGCACGACACCAAATTCTACATGTACCGCTTCATCCACACGACTATATTGATATATACTTACGCCATTAAAAACAACATATAAACTAAGTAATAGACATAGTATAACACCTATTTTTTTCTTATTCATAAGACCTTCTTTTAAATAAAAAGCACATATGTCAATGCATATATGCTCATCCTAATAATCTAACCTACACGCGTTCCATTAGGAACTTTTTTCTCTGGCACGGCTAAAACTGGCACGATACCATCTGCGTATCCTATATCATATAACATGCCATGAGAAATCTCTCCAGCCATTTTTTTAGGTTCAAGATTGACCACAAATAGTGCTTGAGATCCTATTATTTCACGGTCATCTTCTCTCTCACCTTTCATACCAGCAAGGATAGTTCGTTCAAAATCTCCAAAATCAACGGTAAGTTTAAGTAATTTTCTACTCTTTGGAACATCCTCTACATTTTTAATCTCACCAACTCTAATATCTATCTTGTCTAAAATATCAAAAGTGATAGGTTCTTTTACATTTGACATAACATCCTCCTTTTACATTTTTTCCATTATATCATATTTCTACTTGGTATTATACCTTGTAAAACCACTTGTTTTTTGTATACTCATATCCTGTAATATCCATAGCACTTCTACTTTTTTGTCTTTCTTAGCTAGATTATAGCCTTCTTCAAAGCTCATGTTAAAAAGTGCTGTAGACATTGCGTCCGCATAGGTACTATCATTACATATAACGGATACGCTCTTAAATGTATTTGACGGCATTAAAGTGTCTTTATTAATAATATGATGATAGTTTTTTCCACCTACTATATAAAACCTTTGATAGTCTCCACTAGTTACTAGGGAATTTGTATTTAAATATATTTTTTCAATATACTTTTTTTCTTCCTCTAAGTTAGGATTTTGTATAGCAAGTGTCCATTTACTCCCATCTGCTTTGGCACCATATGTTTTAATATTTCCACCAATATTTAGCAAAAATCTAGTATGTCCTTTATTAACAAGGTGTTCACAAAGGGCGTCCGCAACGTATCCTTTCGCAATGCTACCAACATCAAGTTTCATCCCCTTACGTTTTAAAAACACAGTTGATTTTTGTTCATCAATGATAACATCCTTAATATTGGTCAACTTTTTGGCCTGTTGTAACTCCTGAGTATCAGGTAATCTAGCATGCTTTGGATCATCAATACCTTCCATTCTAGCCTTATGCCAAATGGTAAGAACCGGACCAAATGCTATATTTACATTCCCATCTGTAATAGCATAAATTTCTTTCGATCGTTTAATGATTTCAATAATATCTTTATCCACTTTTACAGGCTTTATTCCTGCATTATCATTGATGGTTTTAAGATTGTTAACTCCTTCATAGTTATGATAGATATCAAAGAGTGTATTGTACCTATCTAAAAATACCTTTACCTCTTTGCTGATACTGTCAAATTCTGCGTCACTTTTCGCATACAGCATAATCTGAGAATGTGTATCAAAGATATCTAAGTAACTTTCTTTGTATAATTCTTCTTGTTGAGGAGCACAAGAACTAACGAGCAATAGGATTATAAGCATTAAAGCATATTTTTTCATCGATTACTTCCCTTCACTTTAGCTAATATTGATTTTGCCAATATACCAATAAGAACACCTGTAATAGTTCCTGAAATGATTAGTATAGGTGCATAATATAGCATATTCACGCTTTCAATCACGATGGTTGCTAGTATTAACTGTCCAATGTTATGAAATAAACCACCTACCGCACTTACTCCAATGACACTAAAGAGTCCAGATTTTTTAAATAGTATCATAAATAGTAGACTTAGCACGGCTCCAGCTAAACTGTATAACATCATGGATAGATTTCCAAAAGTTATGCTAACTAAAACAATACGAATAATAGATATGATAATAGCATCCTTTATTTCAAACATATATAAAACGAGAACAATAACTATATTTGCTAACCCTAACTTAATCCCTGGTATTGGAATAGGTATTGGAATAATAACTTCTATATAACTAAATATCATAGAAAGGGCAATTAAAAGAGAATACATTGTAAGATTTTTTTTATTCACTATCGACCTCACCATCTTCTTTTTTTTGAACTTCTATTATTACTTTATGAGGCAAACAAATAATCGACTCATTTGTACTATCAATTTTTCTATGGTTAACACATATCTTGTTTTTGCAATCCGATGCTATCACACGAACACTTCCGCCTTCTACCTTAATCAGGTTATATCCTGCCTCCGTTTTAATGTTGTACTCTTTATCAACATCTAAATTTGCTTTTAATACGATTTTTTTATTTTCCTTTACTACCACATAATTACCATCATCGCTTCGATATATCTTGATAAAAAATAAAGAACTCAAAGCAATGAGTAGTACTATGGCAACTAATATAATATCATTTTTCTTCATATCAATATTTTAACACATTTCTATATTTTTATATAAATAATATACCTTCATTTACTAAAGATTCTTATAAAATTGGCTTTTTTATAAGAAAAGTCTAGATATTTTTTACCTTTTATATTATAATTAACAAAGTTAGTAAATTAACAATATATAAAGGAGGGCTATAATTATGAAAAAATTATTAGCATTATTACTTACTTTAGTATTAGTTTTTTCTGTAGTTGCTTGTGCTAAGCCAGCGGAACAACAAAAAGAAGAACCTAAACAAGAAGAAAAGAAAGATAATAAGAAGGACGAAACTAAAAATGCATTAGAAGAAGCTGTTAACAAATACTTTGCTGAGTATCCAGAAGATATGGAAAAAATTAAGCAAGATGAATTTGTTAAAAAAGTAAAAGCTGGTGAAGATATGTTCATAATGGACCTTCGTAAACCAGAAGATTATGCTAAAGGACACATCAAAGGTGCTGTAAACATTCCTTGGGGAAAAGCATTAGCTGAAAACCTTAAGAATGTACCACAAGATAAACCAGTTTTCATGTACTGCTACTCTGGTCAAACTGCTGGACAAGCTGACGCTATATACAACATGGCAGGTATTGATGCAAAAAGCGTTAACCTAGGCTTTAAATTTGGTATTAGTAAAGTAGAAGGCGTGAAAGATGTTATGACTACTGAAGCTACTGAACTTAAAGAATTAAACAACGAAATCAATGCTGACATTCAAAAAGCAGCAGATACTTACTTTGGTTCTTTAAAAAAAGGAACTTACAAGAGCAATATCATTCCTGAAAAGCAACTAAAAGAATTAGTTGATAAAGGAGATGAAAGCATTTATATTTTAAGTATTAGAAGTCCTGAAGACTTCAAAAAAGGTCACATCAAAGGTGCGACTCAAATGACTTTTGGAAAAGATATGCATAAAAACTTTGCAAATCTTCCTAAAGATAAAACAGTTGTAGTTTATTGCTACACTGGACAAACTGCTGGTCAAACTGTTGCTGCACTTCGTTTATTAGGATATAACGCAGTATCTCTTAAAGGTGGAATGGGTATGAAACCAAATGCACCTCTAGGATGGTCAAACAACGGTTTTGAAACAGTAACTGAATAAGGATATTAAAAAAACGGTTCTACCAAAAATGGTGTTGGTGACGAAATGAACTGAGTCTTGTCAAGTAGACAGTTAATTAATTAAAAATTTATGAACTGAGTGCTAAGCTGCGAT
>PDWI01012102.1_pt1 | contig 16425 bp, 11 predicted proteins | sample 1430891 | NCBI WGS metagenome assembly PDWI01 (sample SAMN01162508, study PRJNA174530) | Oral metagenome, whole genome shotgun sequencing project. | biome: Marine environment; feature: Marine mammal; material: Swab sample of the gingival sulcus; isolation source: swab sample of gingival sulcus...
AAAATAACAAGTACGCACCTAACGATTATCAATAACTTTCAAACGTATGGTTTCTATTTTAGGTCGTATTATTTTCAAAATTTCAAATTCAAACTTATCTATAAATATTGTTTCCTTTTCTTCGGGAATTTCCTTGTGATAATGCAAAATATATCCCGCAAGTGTTTCAAACTCTTCATCTTCCGGAATATCAAGACCGTATTTGCCGTTTATGTAATCAATTTCCAATCTTCCCGCAAATATAAATTCCTTATCCGATATTTGTTCCTCTCGCAAATCGGAATTATCGTGCTCATCTTCAATCTCGCCAAAAATTTCCTCGATAATATCCTCTATGGTAACAATTCCCGACGTTCCGCCAAATTCATCTACAACCAATGCCATGCTCTTGTGCTGTTTCATAAAAGCATTGAACAAACGATTGGCAGTCATGGTTTCGGGAACAATAATAAGTTTTTGAAGCATGGATTTAATATTTTCAGGCTCGTGAAATAAATCCTGACAAGCTGCAAAACCTATTATATTGTCAATACTTTCCTGATAAATCAAAATTTTGGAAAAACCCGTTTCTATAAACTTAGCTTTCAGTTCTTCAACAGAACTGTCGATTTCCAAAGCAACTATCTCATTACGAGGAATTATACAATGACGAAGTTTAACATTGGTAAAATCCAATGCGTTTTGAAACAACCTTACATCGTGTTCCAATTTGTCGTCGGGTTGCCCTTCGTCCATACTTTGCTCAATTATATTGTCAAGGTCTATGGCACTGAATACTCTTATTTCTTGCTCCCTGTCCAACTTTGCTTTAAACACAACACGCAAAATAAAAGATGAAATCATCATTGTTACTTTGGCTATGGGATACAAAATAATGTAAACCAATAAAAGCGGAACAGAAAATACATTTAAACTTTTATTCGGATTTATTCTGAAAATAGTTTTGGGTAAAAATTCCGCCGTAACCAGAATAATCAAAGTAGAAATTAACGTTTGTATAAGCAATATGGCAAAACCCGAAGTTATATTGAAAGACAATATTAACGGATTTAACTCCAATTCCATTAAATATCCGTAAATTACGAGTGCAGCATTATTGCCGACAAGCATAGTAGTTATGTACTGTCCTTGATTTCGTGCAAACATAGAAATTATGCCCGCTCCCGCACTTCCTTGTTTTTTGTCTAATTCGAGCCGCAACTTATTGGCTGATATAAAAGCAATTTCAAGACCCGAAAAAAATGCCGAAAACAGCATTGTTGTTAAAATAAGAACTATATTGGTATTCAAAATTTGTTATTTTGTTTTGATAAACTGTTTCTTAACAGATACATCAAAAATGAAATGACTGCAAATATAAAAAATAAAAAACATTCTTGTAAATTACCCGTAAATATTTTGTCTATTCCCGCAATTAAACATAGTATTGCCAATACTATCCATATATATTTCATAAACCATTTGTTTTATTGTTAAACCCTCATTACTAAATACATAGTCTACTGTAATAAAAGTTCAGGCATCTTTAACTTTCAACTTCAAACTTTTTAACTTTAAACTTCTAACTTCCAACTTCCAACTTCTAGCTTCTAACTTCCAACTTCCAACTTCTAACTTCTAACTTCCAACTTCCAACTTCCAACTTCTAACTTCCAACTTACTTATCAAATAATCAAAAGTTTTTCTATTTTGCTGACCTTTTCTCCCTTTAAGTTTCTCACTGTTAATTTATAAAAATAAACACCTTTACCTATGTTGTTTCCAAAATCATCTTTTCCGTCCCAAGCAATGCCCTTAGACCTGCGACCATCTGCAACAATATCCGTGTGAATTGTCTTGACTATTTTTCCCGAAACCGTGAAAATATGTATAAACACTTCGAGAATATCATTAGGTCGGTTGTGCTCAAAAAAGAACGATGTATTTGTGGAAAAAGGATTGGGATAATTCAAAACATGACTTATTTTAAACTCCGAATTTTCCTCGACAATAAACCGCAAAGAATCGGAAGACGAATTATTTAAAATATCCCACGCCTTAATGTGTATTATATGTTCGCCCGCCTGCATTTTTGGCAATTTAAAATTAATCTTGCCACTCGTAAAATCGTCAATATCAGACTGATAATAATCATTCAAGATGTAGCGTTTATTTTTTTGATTATCGAGAGTTGCCACAATGTTGTGCCCGATTCCCGTGCCTGTTGTATTTATTCCGCTCTCATCTTTCAGCTTGACTATCAACTTGGGATTATTGCCCGTAGTGCCGCCCGATACAAAATTCTCATCATTTAAAAATATATTTATTTCAGGACCTTTTTTATCATTATCATTAACGTTTTTCGACACTCCGCCTATCAAAATATTAGTAAAAGCACCTTTTGCATCTTGCATAAGTTGATTATTATCGGCATAATAACTTATTTTACCTGTATCAATATTGTATTTTATATCTTTCGGAACAACAAAATTCAACTTGAAAACACCGTTTTTTACACTTGATTTTCCTTTGAATATTTGACTGTTTTGTGTTGAAAATTCAAAAACACCATCTCCGTCGTTATTCAACGTTTTAACTTTTTGCTTTTTATCAAAAACCGTTGCATACAATATTCCGTTATAATTTTTAAGCAAATTATTGGAAGCATCAAGCAGTTCGCCCGTTATGCTTACTTTGTCGAAAGCACTGATTGTATCGATTTTGGAAGCACTGTGATTGTTGATGCTTTTAGTTCTTACAAAATATTTAGGTAAACTAATCCTCAAAGCAGGGTCGCCGAATAAAGTGAAATTACGTTTGTTCATATCGCTGCCCACTGCATTCTTTGTTAAACGCATAATATCGCCAAGTCGATATGTGGCATTTGTAATCGGGTCATTTTCAAAGAAATAATCGTAAAATCTTTTGTTTAGCTCAAAATTGGGCGACGCATAAACCACACGAGTTGTGGTAAACATGGCAACAGCACCGCCTTGCGGATTTAAAAATACATCTTCGCCCGCCGTTGTTCCTTTGTAATAATCAAAACGACTAAATTCGCATGTAGCAGTCATAAAAACAGGCAATTTATACTTATTTTGCCACTTTTTTATTTGCTCAATGGTTATTATTCTTTCCTCAGCCAAACCTTTTTTGCCGCCGTGCCCTGTGTAATTCATTACTAAAACACCTTTATCTATCTCATTATCAATATCTAAAACAACATCGGGATATTGCTCGCCGGTAGATGAACTTTCTTGTTTATAAGCATCTAAAAATATCTTTTTTACATTCAAATAAGAATATTTTTTTGTCAAAATATTACTCAATTCATTTGCTTGCGTCATGTGCAAATTTCCGTCCTCATCGTCGGCGGCTGCCTCCGATTTGTTTTTAACAGGAAATCTGCCTATGCCAATATCCAACATTCCTATATGTTCGCCCTCGTCATCGTCTAACAATCCGAAATAATCATCGGTTACGAAAGATTGAGTGGGACTAAGCGAAGCCGCTGATTGATAGGTTAATATAAAATTTGTATTTCCTCTGAACTTATGTTTATTATCGAAAGAACCATCGCCGAACAAACACAAATATTTCGGTAATTCGGCTTGCGTATTTGCACGGTCATACAGCATTTTCATAAAGTTTCTTATTGCCGAAACATCGGGCGCACCCGACGAAAATTCATTATAAAGCTCATTGGTATTAACAAGCACAACATTCAAATCATCTATTTTATTGTGAATTTGTTTAAGCTCATTTGCATAGCTCATAAACTCATCGGGACTTACAATTACCAAATCAGCTTGCTTAATTCCATGCAAGTTTTGGTTGGGAACAATGCCCAAATCATCGGCATTAATGATTGGCGAATAAGCCTTGCTCGGTTCAAAAACAATGAACTCTTTTAAAGTATCGGTTTTAGCTTTAAAGCTTAATAATGAGCCGTTTATATCGGTATTCATTTGCTTCGCGTCGGTAGGATTACTAATGTCCCAAACCAATACATTGCTATTTGCACCTGATATGCCAAACTTTGCAATATTACCTTTTTTAACCGAGTTTTTATCTCTGAAATTTAATTGTTTTCCTGTGTAAACAAGTTTTGCTCTTGTATTAATTGTAATATAATCAATCCACGCCTCCGACGATGCAGTGCTTTTATTAAAAACAATATCAACATTAATTTTATCGGGATTTGTTACCTCAGCTTCAAATTTATCAACTTTTTGTGAGGCATATTTAGATGTATAATGATAATTAACGGCGGGAATTTGTATATTAAAACTTTCGCTTTCGCAAAAAATATCGAATGAAGTGGGAATTGGCGAACGTGCTACTAATGAGCTTCTTAAAATTATTTTAGAACCTAATTCAAGATTGGGAATGTTAAAAGTGAAATTATGATTTGTAACAAAATCCAAACTTTCGCCAAGCCACAATCTGCCCGAAGAAATGAGGTTTACGCTGTCGATTTCATGATATGCCAAAGCATCATAGGAGTTCACCTCCGCATTAGCCGACAGGTTCAATGACGGTTCAACACTTATTTTATTATTTTTACCCGAATTATAATCAGAAGTCAAAAAATAATACGCATAATTACTGTACAAGTTCATATTTTGTTGAAAAAAATCTTTTGCCTTGTCATATTCCCAATCCACAACTCCTTTTGCGTAAAAATAGACAACTTTATCTTTGATAAGTATCTTATTTTCAGCTAAATCATCTGTTTTAGCTTGCGAATTGTAAAAAGGCAGCATTTTTCCGCCGTTTCCGAAAATACGAACATTTGCAGGCTCATTTATACCTAATTTTTTCAACTCATCAAAAGTTAGTTTATATACTCCGCTTTTGTTTATTTTTATTTTAATCCATTTTCCACTGCTCAAAACCGACTTATTCCTGTAAATTTTATTGTCGGATTTGTACTTTCTTTCATTTTTTGCATCTACAAGTTCTATGTCGAAAGATAATAATCGCTCATAATTCCTGTTTACGGGATTTTTTCTAACAGGAACAAAAGAAAATTTTAAAAATTTTTGTTTTTTTATGTAAACAATTTTATTTGAAATCTCTATTTTTTCGCTTATTTTATTAATGTCATATACTTTTGACATATTTTTTTGCGTTAAATCAGAAAATTTCATATTTATCAACTTTGCTTTCTTATTTCCTGATAATAAGGGAATTATTTTTGAAAAAACGGGCAAATGATTTTCATTATGATTATAAACAGCTCCCTCAAAATGTAAAAGATATTTGTTCAATTGCTCGCTTATTTCTATCTTGGGCGCAAAAAACACTTGGTTTTCATGCCATTTCAAATTGTAATGTAATTGTGCATCTTGCGCAATTGCTTTGATTAATATTATTTTGAAAATAATAAATATATATATCCTTAATTTCATAACAAGGTTTTTTTACATGAAAATAATAGCAAAAGTACTTATTTTTTTTCTTTTCACCGGTCAAATTGTAGCACAAGATGTACAATTTTCGCAATTATTTTCAGATGTGCTCTATCTAAATCCCGCTTATGCAGGTTCAAAATACTGCACAAGAGTAGTTATGTCTTATCGTAATCAGTGGAGCGGCATAAGGTTTCCTTATTCAACATACAGTGCATCTTTCGACAAATATTCGCCTGTTCTGCAAGGCGGACTCGGTTTCAGAATAATGAGCGACAAACAAGGCGGCGGAGTTTTCAAACAAACAAATGCCGACCTTATATATTCATTTCACACAAAATTAGCGCGTACAAGCTCGCTTAAATTTGCCGTACAAACATCGTTGGTTCAAAAAAGCATAGATACTAAGAACTTGGTTTTCAGAAATATGATACACCCCAAATTGGGAGTTATATACAAAAGTACCGAAAATTTTGACAATACCAATTTTACATCTCTCGATTTCAGTTTAGGAATGATGATAAAAGCAAAACACTATTTCATGGGAATTGCAGCAAGTCACATTCCGCACAGTTTAACCGAAAAACATGACGAATATTTGCCCATAAAATACATGGCACAAATGGGAGGATTTATAACGATAGACAAATACGACCGAAAAAGGTCGAGATTTGCAATAGAACCTAACATTGTGTATATCAGGCAACAAGACTTTGACATGCTTTATTACGGTTTATTTTTAGACATAAGAAGAATATCTTTCGGAACATTTTGCCGACAAAATACCAATTTGGATTTCGATTCATTAGTATTATCTTTGCAGTTAAATTCAAATAAATTGGCGTTATCGTATAGCTATGACATAACTTTATCGCGTTTTTACGGACAAAGTAAGGGTTCACATGAATTTTCATTGATGTTTATTTTCTCTTGCGATAAAAAAATTCAACCTTATCAGACAATAAGTTGTCCTTCTTTATAGTTATAAGAGGTAAAGTAGATTAAACTTTTTTTTAGTTTTAGGTGTTGGATTTTTGATTTTAGATGTTGATTTTTGGTTATATTTAATTAAATATACAAAAACAACATCTTTAACTTATTTCTTAAATTGGCAAAAAACAAAAAAAACCAACAGCCAAAGGCTAAAAGCCAAAAAGCAAAGGCTACAAGCTAACAGTCAAAAAATTACAAACCAAATTTAAAATTTTAAAGTTATGAAAATGAAAACGTTTTTATTGTTGTTTTTGTCAATCAGCACTACATTGCTTCTAAATTCCTGTTTCGGAGGCAGAGGTACGGGAATTGGAGATGTTTCGCAAACAACAGGTTGGGCATACAACGACCCTGATGAAGGTCGTTTTGAGGTAGCCGATTATGTAGAACAAGAAACAGGACCCGGATTAGTATTCGTAGAAGGCGGTACTTTCATAATGGGACAAACGGCACAAGACATTACTTACGATTGGAACAATATACCTCGTCGAGTAACCGTTGCCTCATTCTATATGGATATGACGGAAGTAAGAAATGTAGATTACAGAGAATATCTTAATTGGTTATCAAGAGTATTTGTAAGCTATCCGCAAGTTTATCAGCAAGCGTTGCCCGATACATTGGCTTGGCGCAGAAGATTGGCATACAACGAACCTTATGTACGTTATTATTTGCGACATCCTGCTTATCACAACTATCCTGTTGTAGGTGTAAGTTGGCTGCAAGCAACCGATTACTGCAAGTGGCGTACCGACCGTGTAAATGAATATGCTCTTATTGATGAGGATATTTTGGAACACAACCCCAATCAAGCCGATGAGGATAACTTCAACACACAAGCATATTTGGCAGGTCAATACGAAAGCGGTGTTAAAGACAAACTGCCTACTTTGGACGGCGGCGAAAGAAATGCAACAATGGAAGACGGTATAATGTTACCCGATTATCGTTTGCCAATGGAAGCTGAGTGGGAATACGCAGCATTGGCATTGATAGGAAACTCCGAAGGTTCGCCCGAAAGGATATACAACAGGCGTATTTTCCCTTGGAACGGACACTACGTTAGAAATGACACCAAGCAAAACAGAGGTAAATTCAGAGCAAACTTTCAAAGAGGACGAGGCGACATGATGGGTGTTGCAGGTGCTCTTAATGATAATGCGTCAATTCCCGCGCCGGTAGATGCTTATTGGCCTAACGATTACGGATTATACAACATGGCAGGAAACGTAAACGAATGGTGTGCCGATGTATATCGTCAATTGTCATCGCTTGATGTTGAGGGTTTTAGACCGTTTAGAGGTAATGTGTTCACCAATGTAAGAAAAAACGAAGACGGAACAATTGCGGATAAAGATTCCTTAGGTAGAATTCCTTTCGACCCTGTGGAAGACGACTCCAAAAGATATAATTATCAAACAGCAGACAACATAAATTACAAGGACGGTGATATTCGTTCAAGTATGTCGGAAGACGGTTCATGGGAAGCTGCCGAAGATGATACGGAAGGTTCTAACAGAATGTATTTTGAAGGAACAGGAGACAAAGGTAAGGGCATGACATCGTTGGTTAGCGACCGTTCGAGAGTATATAAAGGCGGCGGCTGGAACGACAGAATGTATTGGATGAGTCCGGGTACTCGACGATTTCTTGATGAAAGAAGAGCAAAAGAAAATCTTGGTTTCAGATGTGCCATGATTCGTGTTGGAAGCGGTCGAGGACATTAAAACTTTAATTTGTTATTGCCAAAAGAAAGTTATTATTTCTTTTTGGCAATATTCAAATATTCATTGATATTGGATGTTTGTTATTCTTTATGGTATTAAATTTGGACGTATGATTGCGCAAAGTCTAAAAAAGTAAACTTACTTGAATGTGTTTTTACGTTAAGTTGGTTTATGTAAAGAAGGCTTTGCGTTTTCTTTGTTTCAAAGAACTGAAAATAAATTATGAATACAGCAGAATTATACTCTTTATTTTTAAATTCGGCAGGTGTGGCAACCGACACAAGGTCTATAAAAAAAGGACAAATATTTTTCGCCTTAAAAGGTGAAAATTTCAACGGCAACGAATATGTCCACAAAGCATTGGAGGCAGGAGCGTCTTATGCAATTACCGATGAAATAATATCAAACAACAACAATATTATTAAAGTTGAAAATGTATTGAAATCCATGCAAGAGTTGGCGGCATATCACAGAGAAAGACTTGATATTCCGATAATCGCAATAACGGGAACTAACGGCAAAACAACCACCAAAGAACTGATTAGCAATGTTTTGTCAAAAAAATACAAACTTACATACACACAAGGTAATTTTAATAATCATATAGGAGTGCCTTTAACTCTTTTATCGTTTAAAGATGATACGGAAATTGCCGTTGTTGAAATGGGAGCTAATCATCAAGGAGAGATTAAAGCGTTATGTGAAATTGCAAAACCTAATTTCGGACTTATTACCAACATAGGTAAAGCTCATTTAGAGGGTTTCGGTTCATTTGATAAAGTTGTGGAAACTAAATTAGAATTGTATAACTATTTGAAAAAATCGCCAAAAAGTAAAGTATTCTACAATGCCGATGACAATTTACTTGAACAAAATACAAGAGGTTTAAACACAATTAGTTACGGAATGAATGGTGCTGCCGATACCAATGTTAAATTTTTAAAATCAGATATTTTCTTGCAAGTTGAATGGAAAGATAATGAAATAAACACTCAATTGGTTGGCAATTATAATTTTGACAATATTTCTGCTGCAATTTGTGTTGGCGAGTATTTTAATGTTCCCGAAACACTGATTATTGAAGCATTATCCGAATATAAACCTCAAAATAATCGTTCGCAACTACTGAAAACCGACAAACGAAATACATTGATTATTGATGCTTATAATGCAAATCCCGAAAGTATGCGTTTGTCGTTAAATAATTTTTCCAACTTCAAAGCTATTAATAAAGTATTGATAATAGGTGATATGCTGGAACTCGGCAAGATGAGCAAAAAAGAGCATCAAGCAATTTTGCAATTTATCGAGAATGCAGGATTTGAAACTGTTTTTGCTGTTGGAAGAGAATTTTATGCGTTGCGCAATGATTATCCTCTATTTTCTTTTATGTATGATACCGACGAGCTTTGCACTTATTTATCGCATCAAAATTGGCAGGATAAAACTATATTGTTAAAGGCATCGAGAGGAATAAAACTTGAAAAAACTATTCAATATTTTTAGGAAAAAATACAGCTCCCGATTTACGTAAAGAAATTGTAATTTTTTATAATACAGGACTATTTGCCTCAAAGGTTAGTTTTGTAGCCATATTTTTGTCATCAAATTCTATATACAAGAATGTGCGAGTTGATTTTTGTATGCTTATCGACCACAAAGATTTGCCGTAGAACTCATGTTTACTTATAAACGCAACATTCTTAAATAATTTTTCTACATAAGTTTTATCGCATTCGGGCACACCTATATAAACTCCCGCAAAACCAAAAGATACTGTTCTTGTTTCCAAATAATTAACTAAGTAGTTATTACTGTCATAAATATTCGATACATAAAACTGAGGGTATAAACAGCTGAAAGTATCGTAATTTTTACCCGATATATATTCTGAATTTGTGCTTTCTTCCGTTGGATTTCCCCATTTCTTTTTGATTGCTTGCAGCGATTTTGCAAAATTATCTTCCCGCAATAATAATTGATATTTTGAAAAACAGGAAAGCTTATTGTCCTTATCATGCAACAATTTTACCGCACGTTGCATTTTTGCTTTTATTTCTTTTTTAGTTAAATAATTGTATTCCAACAAGCTATGTGTAACATCGGCAAATGATTTATGTTCTTGTTTGTCTGCTATATTTATAAATTTTATCACTTTTACAAGGGCAATAACCAGCAATCCCATTACAATAATTATAATTGTTTTTCTTAATGACATTTTTTGCGAATTTTTATCGATTTGCTTTTTGAATTAGAATAAAATCGGCTATCGCAATAGCGGTTACGGCTTCAATTATAACGGGAACTCTAAGAGCAATACACATATCATGTCGTCCTTTTATTGTTAGTTCTTCCACTTTCCGAGATTTAAAATTGTAGGTATTTTGCGGCTTTGAAATGCTTGACGTTGGTTTAACTGCTATTCTGAACACAATATCGTTGCCGTTTGATATTCCGCCGTTAATGCCTGCCGCATAGTTAGTTGCAGTTTTTCCGCTTTCATTGATTATTACATCATTATGGTTACTGCCATACATTGTACTTGCATTAAAACCCGAACCGAATTCAATTCCTTTTATTCCGGGTATGGAAAATGCAAGATGACTTATTACGGCTTCCACCGAATCAAAAAACGGCTCGCCCAACCCGACAGGAACGTTTTGCGCACAACATTCAACAATGCCGCCAACAGAATCTCGATTGGAAAGAGCCTTATTTATTTCTTTATCAAAATCTTTTTGACCGTTTATACTTACAATATTTGCCGAAATATGTACAGGTTTTATAATTTTTTTGGCTATTGCTCCGGCACTTACAAGAGCCAAAGTCATTCGAGCCGAAAAATGACCGCCTCCTCTGTAATCATTATATCCATGAAATTTTTTGCGAGCAGTGAAATCGGCATGTCCCGGTCGCGGGTGGTCGGTGAACAAACTGTAATCTTTCGACCTTATATTCTCATTTTTAAACAATATTGTTATAGGAGCACCTGTCGTGTAACCGTTGAAAACTCCGCTTATAATTTCGGGATTGTCTTTTTCCTTTCTCGGAGTTGTGCCTTTTACTCCGCTTTTTCGTCTGTTTAAGTCTGTTTTTAAATCGTCTTCCGATATTGCTATTGCAGGAGGACAACCGTCAATTACCACTCCAACCGACTTGCCGTGAGATTCTCCAAATATACTTATACTGAATATGCGTCCGAAACCATTCATTTTTTTTAATTACAAATTAACAAACTCAATATATAAAAATATAATCCACGAATATACATGATAATTTTAAATTAACATACAAAAAATAAAAATAAAATTATTTTTGAAGTTCGAGAACTGCTAACTTATGTACTATTTGTGCTAAAAAAAATCATAAAAATTAAATATTTTCACGGTTTTTGTTTAACAATAATTTTTGTTTATAAATATATTTTTAGTACATTTGCACAACGACACCGTGATTAATTCGCCTAAACAAGATATAAAAATTAACCATCATACATCAACCATAACAATTAATTCAATAACCCTTAAAATTAAAAAAAATGAAAAATTTACGTTTATTATTTGCAATATTTATAATATTTGCGATTGCGTCCTGCGGGACGATGAATAACAAATACACTGCCGATTATGACGATATTTATTATTCAAACGAAGAACCCGAAAAGGTTACTGCAAAAAACAATAAGCCCGTAAACAAAGAAGAAGTAATAATGAAAGCATACTCGCGAAGTGATGCAAAATCGGGATACTACGCAGGTAAGGAAAGCTCGCAAGGAAACGACAGTCTGGCAGGAGAACTCGACGACCAAGTTGTATATATAGATAGTGAAGAAAATATGTATTCCAACAATCCGTACACATCAAGCAATGTATATAGATATTTGCAATCTAATGAGCAATCAGCTTATGAAACATCATACGAGGATAGAATAAACAAATTTTCAAACAACAATACCGACAGTAGATTTTACAGCAATTTTCATTACCGAAATTGGAGCAACTCTTTCTATCCAACCGTATCATTAATGTTTGGAAGATTTCCATATTACAATCCTTATGTGCATTTCGGATATTACAGTCCATACTATGTAGGAGGATACGGAAATGCGTTTTACTCATACAATCCCGTTCTTTATAATCCCTACTCCTACTACGGAACTTACGGAGACAACTATAATATGTACAACCATTACAGATATTACGGAAATTACTACAAAAAGCATAATTTACAACGCACTCGCCGACAAAGAGTTTACAACAATCCAAGCAACGGCAGCGCAAGCAGATATGGTTCTTATCACAGAAGAAACGCAACAAATTCGGGCAATTTTAAAAGTGCGTCCAATCTTGGAAACAAAAGAAATGTTGCTCAAAGACAATCGTCTCAACACAATCATAAGTACGAAAACAAAACAGGACACAGACGAAGTTCTGCTACTAACAGAACAACAAAAAGTACGGCTTACAACAATTATTCAAGACGCAGAAGCAGTTCGTCGTATAAATCTTCATCATCTTCATCGTCGTACAGCAGTTTCGGAACTTCAAGGTCTCGGTCTCGCAACTCCGGCAGCAGTAGTTATTCCCGACCGTCAAGGTCATCAAGTTCAAGCGTAAGAAGTTCAAGAACAGGAAGACGAAGATAGTTTAGACTTTTCGTTAAAAAATCAAAAAAGGGTTGAAATGAAAATGAAATGAAAATCAACCCTTTTTTTGTACAAACTTTTATGGAAAATATCACGGTTAAAAAAAATAAATCCTAAGATTTTTTTCTTCTTTCAGGCTTGGGCAACAACACTTTTCTGGAAAGTTTTAGTTTACCCGACTTATTGTCAATGTCAATTAATTTAACATTTACAATATCACCCTCTTTAAGAACCTCATCAACAGAGTTAAGTCTCCTCCACTCTATCTCCGAAATATGCAATAAGCCGTCTTTACCCGGCAATATTTCGATGAAAGCACCAAAAGAAACTATCGATTTAACCTTACCCGCATAAACTTGTCCTACTTCGGGCTTCTCGGTTATCGCTCTTATTCTTTGCTTTGCCTCCATTATGCCCTCTTTTTCCTGACCTGAAATGACAACAACTCCAAGGTCATCTTTTTCCTCTATTACAATAATGGTGTTTGTAAGTTCCTGTATCTCTTGTATGATTTTACCGCCCGGACCAATAACCGCACCAATTAAATCTTTCGATATAACAATTTGTTCAACTCTCGGAACATGGTCTTTGTAATCATTACGCGGCTCGTCTATGGTTTCAAGCATTTTATTAAGAATGTGCTCACGTCCTCTCTTAGCTTGTTCAAGAGCTTTTTCAAGAATTTCGTAAGACATTCCGTCAATTTTTATATCCATTTGACATGCGGTTATGCCTTCGGTTGTTCCCGTAACCTTAAAATCCATGTCTCCCAAATGGTCTTCGTCGCCCAAAATATCCGATAATACTTGATACCTGTCGTCCGATGAATAAATTAATCCCATTGCAATGCCCGAAACCGGTCGCTGAATTTGAACACCTGCATCCATAAGCGCAAGAGTACCCGCACAAACGGTTGCCATTGATGACGAACCGTTAGATTCGAGAATTGTGGATACAACTCTGATTGTATAAGGATTGTCCTCTTCCAAAGGCAACATTTTTTTCAATGCGCGATGTGCCAAATTTCCGTGTCCTATTTCGCGTCTGCTAACGCCTCTTTCGGGTCTTGCTTCGCCTGTGGAAAACGGTGGAAAATTATAGTGTAACAAGAATTTATCACGTCCCTGCTCCATTACTTCGTCAATTATCTTCTCATCTAATTTAGTTCCCAAAGTAACGGTAGTTAAAGATTGAGTTTCGCCTCTTGTAAATATTGAAGAACCGTGAGCAGCAGGTAAATAATCAACCTCTGTCCAAATAGGTCTTATTTCGTCGGGTTTTCTTCCGTCTAATCTAATTCCCTCATCTAACAACAAGTTTCTAACTGCTTCTTTTTCAATATCATGGTAGTATTCATTTATTGCAAACTCAACATCTTCCAACTCTTGACCCGTAAATTTTAACCAATATTCGGTAAATTCGTCTTTCAATGCTTTAAATGCTTCGCTTCGCTCTTGTTTGGGCAACGCACTTTTTGCAATATTATATACTCTATCATAAGTGTATTCTCTGATATTACGATAAAGTTCAATGATAATTTCGCTTTTTGCATAATCGCGCTTTTGGGTTTTACCCAATTCTTCTGCCAACTCAACTTGTGCGGCGCATTGTACTTTTATTGCATCATGGGCAAACTTTATTGCCTCAATCATTTCCTGCTCCGATACTTCGTTCATTTCGCCTTCAACCATCATTATATCTTTTTCGGTTGCAGCTACAATCAAATCAATATCAGCTCTTTTATTATCTTCCGTGCTCGGATTGATAACAAGTTTTCCGTCAATTCTGGAAACTCTTACTTCCGAAATAGGACCTCCGAAAGGTATGTCGGAAACAGAAAGTGCGGCAGATGCTGCCAAACCTGCCAATGCGTCGGGCATAACCTCTTGGTCTGCCGAAATCAGATTTACGGTTACGAAAGTGTCGGCATGGTAATCCTTAGGAAAAAGCGGACGTAAAGCTCTGTCCACCAAGCGAGCAACAAGAATTTGAGAATCACTCGGTCTTCCTTCTCTTTTCGTAAATCCGCCCGGAAAACGTCCCATAGCAGCAAAGCTTTCTTTATATTCTACCGACAATGGCATAAAATCAACATCTTCTTTTGCCTCTTTTGCCGATACAACGGTTGCCAATAGCATGGTTTTGCCCATTTTCACAACAACTGCTCCGTCGGCTTGCTTTGCGAGTTTTCCCGTTTCTATGGTAACAATTCTTCCGTCACCTAAATCAATATCTTTTGTCGTTAATGTGTACATATTTATAATTATAATAAGTTCTAATTTGTTTGTGAAGACGGTTTTGGCTGTTGGCTTTTAGCTATTCGTACTTGGCTGTTGGCTGTCGGCTTTTTACCGTTTCAACAAAAAAAGGCAATAGCATTGCCTTTCTTTTTTATCTTCTTAATTTCAAAGATTTGATAATTGCTCTATATCGTTCAATATCAATCTTTTTTAAATAATCAAGTAATCTTCTTCTTTTACCAACCAGCTTCAACAAAGACCTTTGCGTTGCAAAATCTTTTCTGTTTGATTTCAAATGTTCGGTCAGATGTTTTATGCGATACGAAAACAATGCTATTTGTGCTTCCGATGAACCTGTATCTTGCTCCGACTTTCCATAAGTAGAAAAAAATTCTTTCTTCTTTTCTTTTGTTAAATACATGCTTTTTCTATTTTTTTCGTTTAATCATTATGTTTTAAAAACAGACCGCAAAGTTAGATAAATCTTTTTAATTTTCAACTTTTTAACTGAAAATATTATTTTTTTTATTTTTAATTAATTTACAAAACTACTCAATATGCTGTATATCAAAACATTATAACTTAATGCTTGAATAAAATATCAAAGTTTAGTTTTTGGTTAAATTTTATAATTTGATAAATTTGCAACTCAAAAAATACTGAATTTAAGATGATTGACACATATTTTAGCATAAAAGGCAAGTCGGAAGGTTTTTTTAAGGACAGAGGAAGCAAGTTTTATTCTTTTGCTTTTCCTGTTATCGATATTGAGGAAGTTGACAAGTTCAGAGCGGAACTCAGAAAAAAGTATTACGATGCTCGGCATCATGTGTATGCTTTTCACATTGGTTATGATAATCCTGTTTACAGAGCGAGCGACGATGGAGAGCCTTCAAATTCATCGGGACCTCCCGTTTTGGGACAAATTCGCTCTCGCAGTCTTACCAATGTGTTGGTTGTGGTAATACGCTATTTCGGCGGCACCAAATTGGGTATTCCGGGACTTATAAATGCTTACAAATCAGCCACAAATGATGCGCTTGAAAATGCTGAAATAGTCGAAAAGTTTGTGGAAATTCCTCTTACCGTAAGTTTTGAATATGCACAAATAAATGATGCTATGAGATTGTCGAAAAACGATGGCGTAAGGATTATAAATCAGAATTTCGGTAACAAATGCAGTATTGATTTAATGATTAGAAAAAGTGTTTATAATCGGATTTATGAAAATATAGAAAGAAAAATTTTTAATTATCAATTGTCAATTATCAACTATCCATTATTAATTATCAATTATCAACTATCCATTGTCAATTAAAAACTACAACTTTGTAAGCAATATTACTTTTCTGCTGTTTTTAAATGTTCTGATAAAACCTTTTTGGGTTTTTGGCATCGACCTTAGCATACAAAATTCGGTGGGAGCA
>PDWI01005449.1_pt1 | contig 16417 bp, 16 predicted proteins | sample 1430891 | NCBI WGS metagenome assembly PDWI01 (sample SAMN01162508, study PRJNA174530) | Oral metagenome, whole genome shotgun sequencing project. | biome: Marine environment; feature: Marine mammal; material: Swab sample of the gingival sulcus; isolation source: swab sample of gingival sulcus...
AACGCCGCAGGTGGCATTCTGATGGTGGATCAGGGTAGAATTGTCCTTGCACTTCCATAAAAATCAATATATTCTGTTGTTATGGTGCCAAGGAATATCCCATTGGCACCATCCATGATGATCCATTCTATTTCAGGAGGAATCCCTATGGCTTTGGCACAGGCAGAATTTCAGCAGATAGAGACCTTTTTATATGAGACCTTTCCTGCAATTTTTGCCAGTCAGGACAGCCCTGGTTTGTCTGCGCGCTACGAAATTGACCTGCGGGAAAGAATCGTGCGGGTGGAAGAAGAGCTGCGCAACCAGCGGGAATTGATGCAGGAACAGTTCAAGCTGTCTGAAAAACGTTTTGAGGATATGCATAAATACATGGATAAACGCTTTGAACAAGTGGACAAGCGCTTTGAAGACATGCATAAGTACATGGACAAGCGTTTTGAAGATATGAATGCAAAATTCAGGATGATGTTTACATTCATGTCCCTGGGATTCACCTCTCTGGCAGTAATGATGGCTCTGTTCAAGTTCCTGGGCTAGTCCTGAATCCTTTTATACCATAACTTATTACATTACTTTTATTCTTTGCTGTGGTTTGATCTGGGGGGATACCCAGTCAGCCAAAAAGGAGGAAGAATCATGGATCCGGCAACCGTTCAGGAAATCAAGGGCTTTTTCCAGGAAATTCGGGAGTTGTATCGGGAAACCGACAGGAAGTTCCAGGAAACCAGAGAGGCCATTCGGGAGCAATCAAGGGAAACCGACCGGCGTATGCAGGAAACTGACCGGCGTATGCAGGAAGCCGACCAGCAGATGAAAGAGTCTGTAAGAGAGTTCCGGGAACTTGACAGGAAAATGAGGGAAAATTCGGAAAGAGAGTTCCAGGAACTCAGGCAGACCATAAAGGAAACCAGCAAGAAAGTCGGAGCACTGAGCAACCGCTTGGGCGAATTTGTGGAAGAGATGGTAAGACCCGGCGTGGAAAGTCTCTTCCAGGAGCGGGGGATTGATGTGCATTCCCAGATCGGCCCCATGAAGGCTTCCGATGCTGCCGGCGGCATCCAGGTGGATCTGGCCGTGCGAAACACCACAGAAATGGTGTTGATTGAATGCAAAAGCAAATTGTCTGAAGACCATGTCAATGAGCACCTTGAGCGTCTTTCAAAATTCAAGAAATATTTTCCCGAATACGCAGACAAAAAGCTCATGGGAGCTGTGGCAGCAATGGTCATCCCTGAGAGTGTCGGAAGATACGCCTGTAAACATGGCCTGTTTGTTCTGGCCCAGAGCGGTGAGGTTATGACCATTCTGAACGATGAGAAGTTTGAACCAAAGGTCTTTTGAATCCTGGGGAATATTTCGGGGACATTTTACATTTTAGCCGCTAATACTACAATATATTTCCGTATCGTAGTAAAAAAGGAGAAGGCAGAGATTTCATAGATTCAGGAGGAATCCCTATGGCTTTGGCACAGGCAGAATTTCAGCAGATCGAGGCCTTTTTATATGAGACCTTTCCTGGAATTTTTGCCAGTCAGGACAGCCCAGGTTTGTCTGCACGCTACGAAATTGATTTGCGGGAAAGAATCGTGCGGGTGGAAGAAGAGCTGCGCAACCAGCGGGAACTGATGCAGGAACAGTTCAGGCTGTCTGAAAAGCGGTTTGAGGACATGCACAAATACATGGACAAGCGGTTTGAAGATATTGAATGGACTTTGTCAAGTATTTTGTGTAACCCTGATCCACCATCAGAATGCCACCTGCGGCGTTGCATTCCGCCCCATTGCCTTGCGACGCATACCGAATACGCCTCAGGCCCTGGGGCTTTTGCGCCCTGCATCTGACATCCTGCTGGTGATCAGGAAATTATCGAGATGAAATGGAAATCAAATGGTTATAAAATTAGGGGGTATGGGACCCTCCAGACCAGCCCACAACAAAGAATGAAAGTAATGCAATAGCTTATAGAGACTTTCATATAAAGATTTTGCTGCAAAGTGTATTTTTCTACGCTGCACAATCGTTTTGTCAACTACGAGGAGCCGAGCAAACAGATACTGCATGGGGAATACCCTGCTGAAATCGCGGATTCTTTATCTGGAAACGGCTGGGTACATTTTTTGCTTTGGGCAAAGTTACATTGGGGATCATGGAAAATCAAAGACTGTGTGTTTCCCCAGAAAGCTGGCTGCACGGAATTTTCTTCATGGGATTGATCTTGGTCTTTTTCCTGACCTTGATTTTCGTCCTTCCCTAATGCTTCCGAATTTTCCTGTGCATTGAGTTCCTCTGATAAACGTACATAGCTCAGATATATGGCAACACTGCCCCCTACAATCAGTTTTACCGGAATTACGCCAAGACAGACAAAGACAAAATCGTCTGCAAAGCAGGAAAAAAGAATCGCCCCCAGCACCAAAGATCCAGCGCCGCCCATCAGTTTTTTCATTGGTTTTACCCTCCTTTTTGTTATCCTCATATGGTATATCTATTGCCGATTTTATATGAAATTGTTTCATAACATATTAGATTGCTTAGACTATTTGTCCTTAACTAAGTTTGGTCAATGATTAGGTCAGATCGCCCTGTGATTGTTTATACAAAAGTTGCAACAATTTAGGAGATCATGAGCTTGCATCCTTATAGATCTGTTTATATACCCTGGTCGTAACTGGCCAGGTTTTATGAGCTGCCACATAATTCATGGCCTGGGTCTGGATTTTTTCTGCCCTGTCAGGGTGGGAAAAAATATCCAGCACTGCCTGGGAAAGGCTGTCTGCATTTCCCGGGGCAAACAGAATACCTGTATCTGCGTTGGAAATCAATTCTCTGTGCCCTCCAATATCGCTTGCCGCCACAAGTTTTCCCATGGCCATTGCCTCAATGGGCTTTAGCGGAGTAACAAGTTCTGTCAACCGCACCGAATACCTTGGATACACCAGCACATGGATCATGGCATACACGGACTGAATGCGGGAATGGGGAACCCTGCCCGGAAGTATCACATAATCCGTAAGACCAAGTGCCTGTACTTGGCATCTGAGAGCTTCTTCCATTTCTCCTCCGCCCACCAGGAGCAGCCGCATGTCTGGAGCTTTTTTGACCATCTTTGCAAAGGCGGTCACCAAAAGATCCAGCCCTTCATATCGATAGAAAGATCCTATGAACCCAATAACTTGTTTTCCACGCAGCCCCCATTTTTCCTGAAATTCAGGGTCAGGGGCACAGGGAATGAAATTTTCAGGATTGATCCCATTATAGACAGGAGTCAGACGGGATGGAGAAATCCCCCTTGAAATGAGGTCCTTTTTGATTCCCTGGCATAACACCGCCACGTGATCGGCCTTTTTGCAGGCCCAGGTTTCCAGAAAACGGACCAGCCGGTATTTCATTGAGCCGGCCGTATAGGTTGCCTGGTCCACACCGGCGTCTTCCCAGAATGCCCGGATTTCATAGACAAAGGGAAGGGAAAATATTCTGGCGGCAAAAAGAGCTGCCAAGGCATTGAGCACCGGTGAATGTGCATGAATCATATCGGGACTTTCTTTTACAATTACCCGGCAAAGGGCAAAAAACACCATGCAAATATGGGAGATATCCCCTAGGACAGGAATAGATTCCAGAGGATTTTTTCCGGTTCGGTAAAAACGAATCCCGTCAATGGTTTCCTGTTTCGGACAAAGGGTCTTACGGTCAGCCTCGTGTTTGGGAGATGTCAGCACAACCGGGCAAAATCCCATGGATTTCTGGGAAATGAAAATACTCTGGCTTCTGGAGGCATACCCGTCCAGAAGGGGAAAGCTGTGGTTGAGAATGTGTATAATTTTCATGGATTTTGATATATTTTTATTATCCGTAGCAATAAGATCAGATGCCATTTTCGGTGCACGAAACCAGTATCCGTGCTTGTGAAAATAGTAAAGTAGCCCCTTTATATGGCTAAAAAATGCCTGATTGAATGAAAGCCCTCTGGAAATTTCCTGGGTGTGGTGAATGGCTTCCACACCTGGATCATAGAGAATTTTATACCCTGCTTTCCATATTCTCAGGCAATAATCCACATCTTCAGGGGCGTAAAAGATATTTTCATCCAGCAGCCCAACCTGTTTCAGCATATGGGCTTTCATTACCCACAGGGCAGAAATGGTATAATCAACCAGTTGGGGTTCTGTACGATTTTTATGTTCTTGTGCTTCCCTTGCCTCCAGATGTTTCAGGAAAAAATATCGGTATATTTTCCGTGTGATGCTGGGGAAAACATCCGTGGATTTTTGTGGTTTTCCGTTGGGATATACCAGTTTTGGAGCCACAAGGCCAATGGAAGAATCAGATTCAATATGTCCCATGAGAGTTTCCACCACATGGGGACGCAATTCTACATCCGAATCCATCACACAAAGATAGGTTCCTGCTGCCCTTTCAAAGGCAAGGTTTCGGGAATGGGTGGTTCCGGCGTTTTTTTTGAGACGGATCACCTGTAAGGGGAAATCTTCTTTCTGGACAAAGGACTCCAGAATCTCAGATGTGCCGTCACAGGAACCGTTGTCCACGACGATGATTTCGTAAGGGGTCTGTGTTTTTGAAAGGGATGCTTGGATGGACAATAGGCAGTTTTCCATGAAAACCTTGCAGTTCCATGCCAGGATCACAAAGGAAATGTCAGGAGGATTACTATTCATAGTGAAATATACTTTCGTATTGAGGCTCCCAGGGCTTTGGAAATCCCCACGGGCAGTTTTGAAAGAATTTGTTCTGCAACAAGCCTTGCCTGCCCCCTGGCCTGATGGGGAAAAGCCCGGGGAACAAGGTTTGTGCCTTGAAAATCGGCCCAATACAGGGGCGCAGGAGACGCCCCCCATTGCCGTTTGAATCGAAAAGTACCTTCCTGCTTTGTTGAGCGTCCAAAATCAAAAACCGGATACCGGCTGTCAGAAGAAAATTCTAATACCGTCCAGTACAAGAGCATATTGGCATTGGTTCGGTTGTATTTTCTCAGGGAAGACGCCCAGGGAATGGAGACAACTTCAGGATGACAGAGGATGAATCCTGCTGCTGCCGGGATCTGGTCTCTGGTATATACCACACAGATTCTGGCATGGTCTGGCAGGAATCGTACCAGGGAGGCAAACCATGAAAAACTGTGGGGAAGGGAACCAAGATCTCTCATATTTTCACAAAAAATTTCATAAAAATCATCCAGCAGTTCCTCTTTTCCCATGCGGGCGAAAAGGCCGTTTTTCCCTGCCTTTTTCACCTGACTTCTCACCTTGGATTTCAATGATGTCCATAGTTCCCGGGAAGATGTGGGAAGTTCCAGGAGCATTCTGACTTTTTCTTTATGGATAATGGCTTCAGGAGCAATGCGGGCAAAGGGATCAATCCCGCGAATTTTCCGGAGGGAGATATCCGGTCTTGTCTTGTGGGGATGCTCTTTGATCCGTCCGGCGGCTTGCAGTAGTTTTTCCTCAATATCTTCATTATCCGCCAGGGGGCCTGCGGCATCGCAATAGGGAAGAGATACAGCACAAGAAGAGAAAAAGGGCACTTTGATTACGGCCAGGGGCAATACGCCGACAATGGTATTATCGGACTCTGCCATGAGATATTCTGTTCTCAGACCATAGGCGGATTCCATGGCTTTTTTCCAGGCAAACAGATGGTATCCCATTCCTCTGGGATGGGTGAAAACATACTGATCCCATTGGGTTTCATGCTGGGACAATGCCGATTGAATATGAATCTGGGATGGGTGCAATATTCGCTTCTCTCTAAGGCTCAGGCTTGGGCAAAAGTTCACGGCAGGGTAAAAATCTGCAATGGGAAAACGTTTGTATCAGATCGGCAAGTTTTTTTTCCGTTCTGGGCAGGTTCACATAATGTCGAAAACGCATTTTCCATGGTGCTTCATACACCCTTGGCTGACCTGGGTCAATTTCCCAGGGATGGGCGTAGAACATGAAGATCTTTTCTTTTTCCATGATCCATTTTACGGACTTTCGGAAAAGGGGAAAGGGAATGAGTCGAAAATATCCGCCCCCGCCCATGGGAATTACGGTATTGCCCAGGTGCAGGTTGGTTACAGGAATTTCAAAAAAATCATGGGGCAGGGCATGGTATCCCTGTTTTTTTTCTGCGGATGATAAATCCATCTTTCCATATCTTCCATGGGCGGCAAAGGAGTTATAGCTTGCGTCATAGCGGTATCCTGCCTGGCATACAAGCTCCAGGACCCGGTTGTCTGCGGCAAAACTGGGTGCCCGGTATCCTGTTACTTCCTTTCCGATCATATCTTCGAGAAGTTTTTTGCTGAAAGAAAGGTCTTGGAGCAGTGTATGGCTGGCAAGGCTTGTGGGAAGCTCATGCCCATATCCGTGTGAGGCGACTTCATGACCCCTCTCGTGGATTTGTCTTACCATATCCGGCCGTTTTTCAGCAATCCAGCCAAGGATGAAAAACGTGGCTTTGACCGAGAAATCAAAGGAATCCATGAGATCCAGAAGGGCGTGGACATTTTTTTCCACCCTTAGCTCACAGGCATCCCAGGAGGAAAAGGGGATACAGGATTTGAAATTTTCCACCTGAAACCAATCTTCCACATCAAAGGTGATGAGAAAACTGGGGTTCTCTGCCGATTCCGTGATAGGAAAAACCATATTCGGCCACCTCCTGGGGATCATATTGGTTACGACCATCAAAGATGACAGGTTCTTTCATGGTGCTGTGCATTCTGGCAAAATCCGGCTGACGAAAATGTTTCCATTCTGTCACCAGAATCATGGCATGGGCATTTTCAATGGCATCATAGGCATTGGAAACAAGGCGTAACAATCCGGTATCAAACCATGTTTCCGGAAACTGTTTTTTTGCCTGATCCATGGCCACGGGGTCATAGCCCAGAATCCTTGCTCCTTTTTCAATCAGTCCCTGGATCAATACCCTTGACGGAGCTTCTCGCAGGTCATCGGTGCCGGGCTTAAAGGCAAGGCCCCATACCCCAAAGGTTTTCCCGGAAAGGTCATTGCCGAATTGCCTGGTAATTTTTTCAAGGAGAGCCTGTTTCTGCAATTGATTCCGGCGCTCCACGGCTGTGAGGACCTGGGGATCCATGCCTGCTTCCCGGCTGATTCGGATCAATGCCTTAACATCCTTGGGAAAGCAGGAGCCTCCATATCCGCATCCCGGATAAATAAAAGAATACCCGATTCTGGAATCCGAGCCGATTCCTTTTCTGACATTTTCCACATCCACTCCAAGACGTTCACAGATTCCCGAAATTTCATTCATAAAGGAAATTTTGGCCGCCAGCATGGAATTGGCCGCATACTTGGTCATTTCCGCATCCCGAACATTCATGTACAATACCTTTTCCCGATTCCGGGAAAAGGGCGCATACACCCGTTTCATCATTTTTATGGCATCCGGGGAATCTGCCCCCACGATGATACGATCTGGTTTGAGAAAGTCTGCCACAGCAGCCCCCTCTTTGAGAAATTCCGGGTTGGATACCACATCAAAGGCAAGTTCCATGTTCCGGACTGACAATTCTTCTTCAATGACCATTCTGACCTTGTCTGCCGTTCCCACAGGCACCGTTGATTTATTCACAACCACCATATACCGGTTGATGCATCTGCCGATTTGCCTGGCAACGGCAAGAACATGGGACAGATCCGCAGATCCGTCTTCCCCGGGGGGAGTGCCCACGGCAATGAAGACAATATCCGAAGAGAGCACCGCTTTTTCCAGGTTTGTTGTGAAATAAAGGGTTTCCTGCTCAAGATTTTCTGCCACAAGGGATTGCAGACCTGGTTCGTAAATGGGCAGAATACCCGATTGCAGGCCCTTAATTTTTTCTTCATCAATATCCACGCAGGTCACCTTGCTGCCCATCTGGGCAAAACAGGTTCCTGTCACAAGTCCCACATATCCTGTTCCAATCATTGCAATGTTCATGGTGCGTTGGTTATCCTTTCCATTTTTGCAAGATAAAAAATACAAAAAAAACCAAAATCAAGGCAGATATAAATATGATCATGCCGGATATATCATGGAGAAATCCGTGGGCTGCTTCCGGGCCGATCCGGGCGGCCATCATGCCGGTTATTGTCAGGCGAATGACGTTCACCATAACGGCAATGGGGATTGCGGACAGGAATAACACCCATTTTTTCCACAGACTGAAGTCCGCAATAAAAGCAAACAGCCAGGTCAGGGCAATAAGGGAGGTCAGGGAACGGATACCAGAACAGGCATCTATTACTTCAAGGGAGGTGTTGGCCAGGTGAAGAATATTTCCCTCCCGGAATACAGGGATTCCTGTCAGGACAATGCTATGGGCAGCCATTTTTGCAGCAAATAGTTGCAGGGGGAAGGCAATCTGATTCCATATAATGGCAGGTACGGGAATCATGAGCAGAAGATAGGAAAGAGGAACAACAAGAACACGAAGTACCCGGAGGCCGAAACAAGAGACAATGATTCCTGCAAGGGCAATAATCATGGAAATCCGCATGAGAAAAAGTTCTGCTCCAAGATTACCCACAATATACAGGATCATGCCCGCACCGAGGATGAAAAATCCTGAGTTGGAAGGCTGCCTGTCAATGGTCTCCAAAATGTATTTCTTGTGCCATACCATGTACAAAGAAACAAAGGGAACCATAAATCCATGGGAAAAATTGGGATCAGAAGCCCAATCGGAAACAAGACCTGCAATGACATGGAAGTATACCAACAAATACCCTGCTCCAATCAATACAGGAGGACCCATGGAAAGGGCATATTGCGATGTTTTCATTGATCGTCGCCTTTATTTGTATGCAAAAATCTACAAGTTGCTACATTACTTTCATGCTTTGTTGTGGGTCGAGTCTGTCATTGATAGACCAGATCTGACCGTGGCCCATAGATGAAAGCAATCCCATGATGGATTCCCTGTGCTTGCATCATGAGGGAATATACCTGTCAAGCACAGGAAAAATTTTCTGTGCAAAATTTGTAAGTGCTTTCATTGCATGACTTTCATCCGTTGATACAGGGCAGACCATGCGGACAAAGGAGCCGTCTGTTCTGTGTCGAAAAATGGAGTCCATCACCAGCCAGATTTTCTGCATATATTCATTGGAGATCACCCTGCCCCTGGAATGGAACCAGTATAGAACCACCTGACGTTTGCTTCCTTTCCCCAGGAGCAGTCTGGCAAGGGCGACCGTTTGTTTTCTATCGGGAATCTCCACACGAACGGTCCCGGATTCAATGATATTCCACCCTGCTCCAGGCAGACAATTCTTAGGCGAATGGATGGTATCTCCCTGTTTCTGGCTTTCGTAATATCCCAGATAAAAATTGATTACAATGCCGTCCGGACGGTAAAAATTTGCCAAGACATAGTCTTCCACCCCCAGTATGTCATATTCCCGAGGGTCCATTTGAACGGGGATTCCTTTCCAGTCATTGATTTCCATGGGAAACCCGGCAAAAGGGGCATTGAGGGCAACCGGCTGGTTATGATGGGCAAACAGGGTGACCAGAAATGCAGCCACCAATAGGCTCAAAAGGCAAAGCGTTCGCAAAAGGCTCATGAAGTCGGTTCCCTAGTCCTCTGCCTGCTGGAAAGGGGACTCCAGTAGACGTCTTTCTCCCGGAGAAGATTTTGTTTTGTAAGGATTTTTCGGAAGAAAACGGGCAAAGGCCGTCACGGAATTCACCTTGTATTCCTGGATATCACTGTCCGTAAAGATCTGTTCATGGCGCAGGTCGATTCCCAGTTGAAGCCACTCCAGGGCCCTCCATCTTACCCCCGCGTTCAGGGCGAATTCCTGGTCAACCCGGTTGACCCGTTCTTCATAAAATTTCTGATACTCGTACTGAGCAGAAAATTGAGAAGAAAGTCTCCGGGTCAACTGGTAATCTAGTTGAATTTCCGCGTCATACACGGCATTATATCCCATGCTGGCGGCCTGTTCATCTCCGGCATCATACCGGCTGGCAGCGGCAATTAGGATGGTGGCCCTGGGACCAAAGGAGAATTCCCTGTATATATCCAATTCCAGAAAGGGAGAGACCTCATCTTCATATTCATTATCCCATTTGTTGAACAGGGCGCCAATGCCGATGGAAATACCGGAATCTTCTGACACCTCCCAGTCAACGCCTGCAGAAGGATGGAATACATGGTGGGTGACGTTTCTTCGTTCTGAATAATAATGGCTGTATTTTGCAAAGACATCCATTTGGGGATTGATTCTGCGGATATATTTTATATCGCCTGTGGCAGTGAAATCATCGCCATCCATGTATCCAGACTCGTTTTCAAAATCCTTTTTGGTATAGGACAAACTGGTTTGAATACCGTCTATGCGCGACAACCAGTGGGTCAAGGAGCCGCCTACCTTATATTGGGTGTGGGAATCCAGGTCTGTCTTTACAAAATCAATAAAACTGTATTCTCCATACAGGGAGATGGTATTTTTCTCTCCGTAATCTTTTCGGATTTCCATCCTGCTATGGTTTGTGTCATTTTCCCTGTACAACCCCGTTCGCTGTTGGCGCTGGAATTGCCGGGAATAGGTTTCTTCCATGGACAAGGTAAGATTTTTGGATAATTGGGTTTCCATGGATATATCTGCGCTGTGCTGCCAGTTTTGCCGTTCCTCATTTGATCCGTGGCCGTCATATACCAGCAGGGCATGGATCTGGGTTTTCTTAAAAGGGGTTGCATGGAATAATGCCCTTGCGTTGTGCTCCAGGGAGTCTTTGGCGTTATTGCGATAATAATCTTTATACTCAGGAGCATATTCCAGAAAAAAATCGGTTTTTTTTCCTTTCCACCCAAGAACGGCCCCAAGATGGTATGAGGTAATCCATTCATCCTGGAGATCATTCTGGGTTTTATAAAAATTATCCGTGTATTCCTGGGTAATCATGATTATGGGAGAAATATGCATGGTCATTTTTTCTGCCTGAACAGACAAGGGTAAAACCAGTACTGACAGAAACAGGGACAAAAAAGACAGGCATCCCTGGATGTTCTGCAAATGTCCTGGTGAGACATATTTTCGTTTCATGGAATCCATATCCTTAATATTAGGGTACAATGATAATGTCATCAGCCTGTAAATATACGTCCTGGCTCAGGTCTCCGTCAACAATATCATCGTAGTCGATTTTTACCATGGTCCCCTTTCCTCCGCTTCTTCGGAAAAGGATAATTTTATCCTTGGACGCCCATTCGGTAAAGCCCTTTGCCAATGCAAAGGCCTGTACCACAGTAAGTTTTTTCAGAATGGGATATTCTCCGGTTTCCTGAACTTCTCCGAGAATATAATATTTCTGACTTCCAGGCTCCATGAGGGTAACAGTAACCATGGGAGCGTCCAGAAAGGATTCCAGACCTTTCTGGATGGTATATTTTAACTCCATGGTGGTTTTTCCCCTGGCCTGAATATCATCCAACAGGGGAAAGGTGATCTTTCCGTCATTTCTTACCACAACATTTTCAAAACTCAAATCCTGTTCTTTCCAGGTGCTGATACTCAACACATCTCCTGTACCAATCCGGTATTCAGAAGAAGGGGCAGGCCTAGCCCCCCCAAATTTTGAAGATTTTTTTTCTCCTGCGGAAAGTTGTGGAACACATAACAGACTCATCCAGATCAGAACCATAAGTCCTTTGAGGGTATGTCGGAACATATTGGCTGTCATTGTAAAATCCTTTATTTTTCTCAATTCATGATAGTGATTCTTGTATCAATTATCTTGCACCTTTGCCAAACAAAACGGTTTTGACCGTTTTTAATATAATCAGGGCATCCATGGCAAAGGACATATTCTGGATATAAAATAAATCATAGTTCAATTTTTCTTCAGCATCTTCTTCTGAGGCTCCGTAGTCATAGCAAACCTGAGCCCATCCTGTAATTCCGGGCTTCACATTGAACCGCTGGCTGTAAAATGGGATGGTTTTTTCCAGCTGATCCGTAAAATGCTTTCGTTCCGGCCTTGGTCCCACAAGGCTCATGGTACCTGTAAGAACCTGCCATAACTGGGGCAATTCATCAATTCGATATTTCCGGATGAATTTCCCCATTCTGGTCACCCTGCTGTCTTCTTCCGTCGCCCAGACAGGCCCTGTAACCTCTTCAGCATTTTCTACCATGGAACGAAATTTCCGTACCATATATTCCTTTTTGTTGTGGCCTACCCGATCCTGGAGAAAAAACACAGGGCCTTTTGAATCCAGTTTGATGAGCAGGGCAATGAGCACAAGAAAAGGAAAAAGGAAGGTGAGCATAAGGGCTGAAATGATGATATCCTGACTTCGTTTGAAAAAGGACTTGATTCTGGATTTCTGAAACCCCTGGGAAAAAATCAGCCATGACGGATCAATTTTTCTGACCAGAACCTTACCCGTGAGCATGGAGTAAAAAGCAGAACCTTCAATGACTTCTATTCCCTGCGTCCTGCAATTAATGAGGTCGGATACCGGAAAAACGCCGCTTTTTTTTTGCAATGCCACGACAATTTTTTTGATCTCCCGGTCTTTGGCCAATTTGGAAAGGGCAATGGAACCCAAAGGAATCAGTTTACTTTTGGGAATATTGCCAAGTCTTTCTTTGTCGACAAGATCAGGGACAACAATGGATACCGAGTATCCGCAATCAAGGCTTTTTTCTATGGCAGAGTAAATCTCCATGGACAGATCGCTGGAACCCAAAAGAAGAATATGTTCGTTGAAAAGCCCCAGATTCAGAATTTCAATATAGATGATTCTCCAGCAAACCATAAACAAAAGCAGAAAAATGATGCTGGTAAGATAGATGGCCTGATGCAATATCGCACGGGGAAACAGAAAATATATGCATGCAAGCAATAAGGATGTCATGCCAAGGGCCTGCAGGGTTCGGGTGACAATATCCCTGATTCTTGGAACCAGTTGAAAATCATACAGATCATTATAATACAGGCAAAGCTGACAAACTATGGTGATTAAAATAATTTTAATAAAATCACTATTGCCCGGCCCATTCAGGGAAAAGAGTGTCAGATAGGTGGTGGACAAAAGCATACTTCCAAAAATGACAAAGGTCTCCACACCAAAGAAGACAATGTTTCGAATGGGGAAATATTGTTTTAATATTCTAAGCATAAAAATAGTAAGACGTTTTATGGATTTTCTTTATTACCAACATATTGAATATAATTTAGAATGGATTTTATTTCATCATTCCGTAACTTCTCTGTCTGTAATATTCTCCCCCATATTTGGGATAGCCGGTTCCAATGGTTTTTTCGGAAAAATTCCGGACCACACCGAGAATTTTTTCCGTTCCGTAAATATCAATAATATCCTGCACTTCTTTGATACGGGTCCTCCCATGCCGGATCACCAGAATAATTCCGTCCACGTGCCGTGCAATGGCATTGGTTTCCGCAGTGAGATAAGGAGGAGGCGTATCAATGAGGATATAACGGTCATTATAACGCTCCCGGACTTCGCTGACAAGATTCCGCATGTGCTCTGAGGATATCAGCTCTGCCGGGTTATCAGGGACTCCTCCTGAAGGAAGCAGGGTGAGTTTTTTGATAAAGGTTTTGTGAAGAGCCTTGTCCAAGGGGATTTCATTGGCCAGGTACTCGCTCAAGCCCTTTAATTCAGGGTCGTCCATACCAAACATACCGTGGATGGAAGGAGAACGCAGGTCGCAATCCATCAGCAAAACGTATTCATCAATACTTTGGGCCATACTCACGGCAAGATTTGCGGAAATAAAGGATTTTCCTTCGTCGGGAGAGGGGCTTGTAATCATGATGGTCCGGGCGGGCAACCCATTCTCAGGGAAGAGAATACTGGTTTTTACCTTCCGGAACTGTTCTGCTTCAAAGCAATAGGGCTTCAATATGGTTACCATACCGGAATCTATGTATTCCGGAAAAGGTACGCTGTAGTCGTATATATCAAATTGATTTGTTTCAATGGTTTCTTCCATGATTGCCACCGGTTTGAGCCCCCAGTCATCACTGATCCGGGGGGCAGGGCTGTATTACGTTATAATTTTATAGAAAAAGCGAATGGTTCTATCTATTCCTTTTTGATTCAGTATGACAAAAAATATCAAAAATGCCGAGGCATATAAGCAGCACAGAACAAAAAACATCAGTTTTATACGCTGCCTGAAAATATCTTTTGAATTTTTCAGTACCGGGATCACAGCCAGGACATTGAGCCCCAGTCTGTTTTCGATCTGGTCATCCCTCCGGATGACAGAAAAATTGATGATTTCCTTTATGACAAGCACTCCTCCTCCAATGGCCAGCCCGCTGGCCACAGAGAGCAAAAGAAGCATTTTGACATTTGGAGAAATGGGTTTTTGGGGCAGTTGGGCATGATCCAGAATTTTAAACTGTTCTCCCTTTTGCTTTCTTTCCATATTCACGGACAGTTCTGCTTCCAGTTTTCTATCGAGAAGAGAGTTGTAAACTCCCTGGATATTAGCATAATCTCTTTTCAAAGATTGAAGTTCCAGCTCCCGTTTGGGAGTATCTTCCACCCGCTGCTGATATACCGCCATTTTTTCTTCAATTGTCTTTATATCGCCTTTCAGGGTATTGATCAGCTGTGTTATGCTCTGTAACTGAGACCCCTGCTGCATGGCTGTAAATTCTATATTGGACGGTTCTCCCGTTACAATAGCAGATGCTTCTTTTTCCCTGGCTGCTTCCTGTGCCTTTTGTCGTATCCGATCCTCTTCCTGTTTTTTTCTGAGCGCTTTTTTTTCTGCTTCCACGATGGCGGTCAATTTGTCTATGGTTTTCTTGATCTTCACCACATCAGGGTGCTTTTCTGTATATTGGAGGAGGAGGTTTTCGTATTCAGCCTGGGCCGTCTTGAGATTATTTTCATTCATGGAGTCAACAAGGGTATTATAATCCTCAAAATCCACAGAGGCAAAGGGATCTTCAAAGGGCTGTACAAGAATTTCCCTGGATTGAGAAATCTGGGTTTCAATCATGGCCTTTGCATTTCTGGCTTCCCTGAGTTCCATGTTTTTATCACTTAACTGCTTTTGGAGCCTGTCCAGGGTTTTCAGATTGGAATCAAGTTCATCGGGCAGCCCCCCCATATATTTTGTTCGATATGCCGCCAGACGTTCTTCCCGCTCTACAAGATTTTTACGGGTTTTTTCCAGCTCGGAATCCAAAAACTCACTGGTTCCAACGGCCTGGGCTTCCCGTAGCCGAAGGTTTTCATCCATGTAATATGCAGCCAGGGTGTTGGCAATGCGCATGACCCTGTCAGGATTGCTTCCCCGGTAGGAAATGGAAAAGGTCTTTGCACTGGACCTGCCCCGGTCCAATTTAATCTGGATTCGTTTCCTCATACTGGCAATTTTGTCTTCCAGATACATCCCCTTATTTTTATCATACAATCCAAACTGGTTGATAATCCGTTCCAGATTGCTCCTACTCAGAATCTGCTGGGACATGGTGCTGATCCGCTGGTTCACATTATCAGTGACAACGGATTGCACATAATTTCTGGGCACTCTCTGGGGCTGGACCAGAATTAAGGTGGACGCCTCATATATTTTGGCCGAGGTCAAAGTTTTTGCAATACCAAGGGTCAAGGTAATACAAAGAGGTATAACCAGCAGCCATTTTCCTCGAATAAGAATATCCAGGATATGTTCCGGCTTTATTTGCGGAGAAGCTTCGAAATATTCTTCCATGGGTTCATTTCATCTGACATGTTTATCATTTTTTTATCAGAAAAAGATATATACCATTTTGTTGAAAATAAAAAGAATTATACTTGGCAGTTCGGACAGATTCCATTTTTTTTTACGGTTGCATCATATGAGAATCTGACTTTTTATTCTGTGATTTTTTAGATAACCTATTTAAAAAAAAGATTTTATATTACAGTCATGTATATAAAAGCCGGGACGTTTCAGACAGGTTCCTATCCATTCAAAAAACCAGGAAGATAGGGGTCAGGCTGGGTAAGTAACTAATAAATGACGGGTAAAAGCAGATCTCCATCAAGCTCGGAGCAGGCAGATCAAAAATCTTCACCTTTCCGATCCAGGAAGATCCCGGGCTTCGAGACGCTTTTCTTCCACAGCATGGCAGGCTACAAATCTGTTTTCTTCAATGAGATTCAGCTTTGGGGGTTCTGTCTTGCAGCGATCATTGGCATAGACACATCTTCCATGGAATACGCATCCCGAAGGGAGGTGTACCGGAGTTGGCACCTCTCCCTTGAGCCTGATATGCTTGGCAGCTTTTTCTCCCACCTTGGGAATGGCCGATAAAAGGGCCTTGGTATAGGGATGAAAGGGAGTATAGAAAAGATCTCTGGCAGGGGCCAGCTCACACAGGGTTCCCAGGTACAATACAGCCACCCGGGTGGAAATATGGT
>PDWI01005450.1_pt1 | contig 16416 bp, 14 predicted proteins | sample 1430891 | NCBI WGS metagenome assembly PDWI01 (sample SAMN01162508, study PRJNA174530) | Oral metagenome, whole genome shotgun sequencing project. | biome: Marine environment; feature: Marine mammal; material: Swab sample of the gingival sulcus; isolation source: swab sample of gingival sulcus...
AAAAAAAATATTTTTTTAAAAATATCATAATAATGCTAGAAATTTTACAATTTTTTTAGTAAAATATAATGGTGTAAAACAATAAGGAGGTTACAATGGTTATGTTATTAGCAAATATTTATCCGTTGCTTTTGACTGGTCAACAGAATAAAGGTGGCAGTCCACTTGCATCTATATTAATGCTAGGTGGTATGTTAGTGATACTTTATTTTTTCTTGATTAGACCACAAAAGAAAAGACAAAAGCAAGTGGATAAGATGTTAAGCGAACTGTCAGTTGGTAATAAAGTTGTTACTATCGGTGGTTTCGTTGGGAAAATTAAAAAACTAGATTCAGATGATGTATATTTAACTTTTGGAGATAGTGAAAAGCCTATGATTGTTAAAAAGTGGGCTGTGAAAAATGTAGTGACAGAATAATTCACACATTGGTTATGATGTGTATTGAGTAAATAAGGATAATTAAATTAATAGAATAAGTTATTTTTATAATTGTATTTCATCATAGAAAGTAGTATGTAGTTAAATATTATGACTACAAAGTTAGTTTTGAAGTGATTGGATTTCAAAACTTAGTACAGAGAATAGGTGGTAAATATGACAGGTAAACAATTTACGGCATTATTTCTAATTTTAGTAATAATTGCAGGAGCATTTATGTTCACATTTACAGGTTTTGAATTTATTGATGACAAAATGAAACCATTAACATCAGGACTTAAAAAAGGTCTTGATATTGAGGGTGGCGTGTACGTTGTGTATGACGTGGAAACAACAGCTAAGGGCAATGAGCTTAAACTTCTTTTAAACCAGACAAAAGATGTATTGGGAAGAAGAGTTAATGCTATTGGTCTTACTGAACCAATCATATACGTTGAAGGTGGAAATAGAATAAGAGTTGAATTACCAGGCGAAAAAGATGCTGACAAGGCACTTAGACTAATCGGTAAAACAGCTCAGTTAAAATTTGCTGAAGTCAAAGAAGGAAATATTGTAAATAAAGGCGATAAATTTGACGAAAGTATTATGACAGAATTATTTACAGGTAATGGTGTTAAAACTGCTCATGCGTCAAGAGACCAACTAAATAAAAATAGTGTTGCTTTTAAATTAAATGGCGATGCTGCTGAAAAATTTTCTGATGCAACAGCAAGAGTTGTTGATAGAAGAGGACAAATCGCGATACTTTTAGATGATGTTGTACTTTCAGCGCCAAGTGTAAACACTGTTATAAATGATGGTAGTGGCGAAATTGTAGGTAATTTCACAGATAAAGAAGCTGAAGAATTAGCTTTCTTAATTAGGTCTGGTGCATTACCAGTTAAATTAATTGAGCAGAGATCTTCTGTTAAAGGACCTTCGCTAGGTGAGGAAGCACTTGAAACAAGTATCTTAGCTGCTGCGATTGGTATTTTGTTAGTTATGTTATATATGATTATATTTTATAGATTACCAGGTATTGTTGCCAGTGTATCATTAGTTTTATATATTTCATTGACATTAATGCTTATGATTGGATTGAATGCTACACTTACTTTACCAGGTGTTCTTGGTATCGTATTGTCTATCGGTATGGCGGTCGATGCCAACGTAATTATATATGAGAGAATAAAAGAGGAAGTTAGAGAGGGCAAAAGACTTAAGACAGCTGTTGCTCACGGTTTCTCAAAAGCTTTATGGACTATTATTGACTCCAACGTTACAACTTTAATTGCTGCTGTTGTGTTATTTAATTTCGGTGAAGGTAGTATTAAAGGTTTTGCGGTTACGCTAATGCTTGGTATTTTAATGAGTATGTTTACTGCTTTAGTAGTAACAAAAACATTGTTAAAGAACCTTTCAGAATCAAAAGCATTTTCTAAACCTAAGATGTATGTAAGTATCGCGGGAGGTCAAAATGAAGTTTAATTTTATTGAAAAGAAAAAGATATGGTTTAGCATATCGTTATCAATTATTTTAATTGGAGTTATTGTGTACTTTGTTGCTGGATTTAACTATGGTATTGACTTCAGCGGTGGTACTATGATGCAGGTAAAAGTTGGCGATAAAGCGACAACTTCTGAAATTAAGAGTTTTGTTGATAGCAAGTTTAACCTTAATGCAACAGTAACACTTGAAGGTAAAAACATGGATGATGCTGTTATTTTAACAACAAAATCTTTAGTCAATGATGAACGTACAGAGATTTTTAAAGCGTTAAAAGAGAAGTTTACTTTGGAGGGTGATGGTCCAGTAAGAAGTGACCAATTTGCTCCAAGTATCGGTAATGAACAGCAAAGTAAAGCTATACAAGCTATTCTTTTAGCTGGTATCGGCATGCTTATCTACATTGCTGTAAGATTTGAGATTATGTTTGCAGTTTCTGCGATAATCGCTCTGTTACATGACGTATTAATTTTACTTGCGGTATATCTAATATTCAGATTCCCGCTAAATGCACCGTTTGTAGCGGCTGTACTTACAGTTGTAGGTTACTCTATAAACGATACTATCGTTATTTTTGACAGAATTAGAAGCGAAGTTAAGTATTCAAAAACTTCTAACTCAACAAGAATTGCAAATCAGAGTTTAAATCAAACTTTAATTAGATCGATAAATACATCTGTTACAACTATATTGGTGTTAATTTCACTATTAGTGTTTGGTGTTACTGACATTAAGTTATTGGCATTACCACTTATGGTCGGTGTTATAGCTGGTACATATTCATCAATCTTTATTGCGAGTCCGATTTGGTGTATGTTTAGAGATTTAAAATATGGTAAAAAAGCAAACTAATAGTTTTAGTTAATATTTTTGGATATGTGATTAGTTCACATATCCAATTGTTTATATGTAGCAAGGAGAAATTATGGATAAGCAAAACAAGGCGAATTTTAAAATACTATCAGTGTTATTGTTAGCTATATTTATTGCAATTTTTGCAGTGCTTAATTCTGATAAGGTTGCAGTAAACTTCATTTTTGCGAAAGTATATGTGTCACAATCGATAGTGATTCTTATATCAGTAACACTTGGTGCTGTTTTGATGTATGTCAATACTTTGATTTATTTGTATAAGTCTAGGAAAAAGAAAGCTTTACAAGGAAAGTTAACTGAAAATGAAATCAAAGATGACAGTAAAAATATCGAACTTGATCAGATTGATGATGTTAAAGTTGTTAGTGATGTTGTCAATTTATCAGACAAAGATGTTATAAATGAAGATGTTATAAACGATGAAGAAAACAGCGATACAAAAGAGCAAGAAGAAACTATTGAAGTCAAGGAGAGTAAGTAATAAATGAGTATTGCACGATGGATACAAAAATGTGATAGTATTAATCCAAATGATAGCTTTATAAATAGACTTCTTGTTTCAAAAAATATCAAAAACGAAGAAGCTGGGGAATTTTTATCGCCTCAGCTTTCTTTTTTGACGAGTAAGGCAAATTTTACTAATTTAGAAAAGACAGCTGAAATTGTTAGTAGGTGGATTAAAAATAAACAAAAAATAATTGTTTTTGGTGATTATGATGTTGACGGTGTGACTAGTACGGTTATACTGGTAAAAGCTTTTCTAAGTTTAGGGGCTGATGTAAATTATTATATACCAAGTAGGTTTACTGAGGGATATGGTTTGTCAAGCACTGCGGTTGATAATATCTTGCAGTATGATTTTGACGCTTTGATAACAGTTGATTGCGGTATCACTAGTGTTAACGAAGTGGCGATGTTGATGGAGAGAGGTAAAGAAGTGATAGTTACTGACCATCATAACTTGCCAGATAAATTACCTGAACCACTTACAATTTTAAATCCGAAATTAGATAATAAAACTGACGGACATTATAATTTGTGTGGAGCTGGCGTGGCATACTTTTTGGCTATGGAGCTTATTCAAGATGAAGTGTTAAAAAAAGAATTATTACAATTTGCTGGTGTTGGTACGGTAGCAGATTTAGTACCACTGGTTGATGATAATAGAATTATTGCCAAAAATGCAATTTTGGAAATTGCTCAGAACCCAGCTGACGGCTTAAAAGAACTTATAAACTCGTCAATGTTTAAGCCCGAAGAAATTAATTCTGGTCATATTGGCTTTAGGATTGCACCGCGAATTAATGCTACGGGTAGGCTAGCATCTGCTGATAAAGCGGTGGAGCTTTTTTTAAGTAGAGATGCTGTTAAAAGAGAACGGATTGCTACTGAACTGTCCGAACTTAATAGTACGCGTCAAGAGATTGAACGAACTATTTTTGAGGAAGCAGTTAAACTTGTAAACTCTGATAAAATTTATACTTCTTCGGGTTTTGTGACTGTTTATTCGGAAAATTGGCATGAGGGTGTTATTGGTATTGTAGCGTCAAGACTGGTCGAAAAGTACAAAAGACCAGCGGTTGTTTTTAGTAACAACAATGGTATTTTAAAAGGTTCGGGTCGCAGTGTACCAGGTTTTTCCATTTATCATGCTATGAAATCAGTCGATGATTTATTTATAAAGTTTGGTGGGCATGACCAAGCACTAGGTTTAAGTATGGCATTATCAAACTTTGAGTTATTTATTGAAAGACTTAAAACTTATAACGATAAGCACTTGACAGCTGATATACTTTTGAGTAAAATTAACTATGATTTTTGTATTGAAGTTTCCGATATAAATAATGATACGGTTGATGAGGTTGAATTACTGTCGCCATTTGGTATCGGTAATCCCAAACCAACTTTTAAATCGCTTGATTTTTCTGTTGCAAATGGTGTTGTTTGTGGGAAAAACAAAGATTGTATTAAGTTTAATTTTATTAAAAATGACAGGGTTTTGACTGCGATGAAGTTTAAAGCACCAAATGCAAAACTTCCTAAAAAAAATCAAAAGGTTGATTTAATTTATAAGATTAGTGAAAATACTTTTAATGGAGTAACTTCATTGCAACTGGTAATTGACGATTTTAGAGTTTATTCTAAAGATTATAGTCGTTTTAATAGATGGATATTTACGAATTTTGCTTACCAATTGTTTAATAAGTTTATAGTGAATGGCAGTCGTGAAAATAATCTGCCGATGATATCGAATAAGTCGATAGCTGATATTGTAAAATCAAATAAGAAAATTGTAGCTTATAATTTTGTGGATTATTTGAAATCAATTTATGCACTTATTGATTTAGGAATTGGTATTGATGAATTTAAGTCACGTAAAGGAATAGCAAATTATTTGACAGCTTTTGAGCAGGCTGAAGATAGTGAAAATATATCAACATTTTTTATTGCACCAACTGATGACTTAGAGTATAGAAAAGTTTTGATTGATGAAATAATTAATGAATTATATTTTGATAGGAGATATTTTACTGATATTTATAAGTATATTAATAATACTAAAAATGTTTCAAAATTGAGATTAATATCTAAAAGTGATAGACCACTTATGACATTAGTCGCAATTGAGTTTTTTAAAGAAGCTGGTTTTATAAATTTGGAAAATGATTTAATTTCAGTTATAGAAAAGAAACATAATAAGTATAATTTTGAGCAAAGTCAGATATACAAAAATATAATGGATTTTGCAGGATTATTATAGGTTGAAATTGTGTTTTAGGAGAAACAAATGTTAATTAAAAATGGAAATGTCATTAGCAAGGATGGCGTTATATTAAAAAATACTGATGTGTATTTTAAAAATGGTAAAATTTTAGAAGTAGCACCTAATCTAAGAGTAGCTGATGATGAGCTTATCCTGGATGATAGTTATTATGTTAGTCCAGGCTTTGTTGAATCGCATTGCCATACAGGTATGTGGGAAATGGTAAATGGTGAAGCTGGTGCAGACGGCAACGAGGCGACTGACCCAATTACGCCACATTTACGAGCAATTGATGGTGTCAATCCAATGGATGAAGGCTTTGATGATGCTGTCAAAGGCGGTATTACTACAATCTGTACTGGTCCAGGAAGTACCAATGTAATGGGCGGTAGTTTTTGCATTATGAAAACTTTCGGTAAGCGTGTTGATGATATGCTAATTAAGGATATTTATGGTATTAAATGTGCCTATGGTGAAAATCCTAAAAGTACATATGGCATTGATGACAAGATGCCCCAAACTAGAATGGGGATTGCTGCTTTGATGCGTGAAACACTTTATAAGACTAAAGAATATTTGGCTGAAAAGGAGTCGGAATCAGGCACAGTATATGATATAAAAATGGAATCTTTGATACCTGTTATAAAAAAAGAGATTCCATTAAAAACTCATGCACATAGAGCCGATGATATATTTACTGCTATTAGAATAGCAAAGGAATTTGATATTGATATAACTTTAGATCATTGTACTGAAGCACATCTTATTGCTGATTGGCTTGTTGATGTTGATTATCCAATAATTATTGGTCCAACTTTTGGCGAGAAAACTAAGTATGAATTATTGTATAAGTCTTTTGAAACTCCAAAAGTGTTATTTGATAAAGGTATTGCCTTTTCAATAATGACTGATGCACCTGAATTACCAATTGAATCGTTACCAATGTGTGCAGCATTGGCTGTAAAGGCTGGTTTACCTGAAAGTGAGGCGTTGAAAGCGATATCAATCAACCCCGCAATCACACTAGGTATCGCTGATCGTGTTGGTTCGTTAGAAAAGGGTAAGGATGCTGATATTGTAATATGGGATAAAAATCCTTTGGATATACAAGCAAAGGTTTTAAAGGTTTATATTGATGGTAATTTAGTGTATGATAGAGGTGTTATTTAGTATGGCGATTTTAAAGAATATTTCAAAACGATTTTTAAAAGTAGTGTTGTATCTTATTTTGTTTGTTGTTGTTTGCTTAGTAGGATTAACCATTTATTTTGTTGGTTGTGAGAGTAAGCATATATATAGTATAGATAAGGTTGAGCAAAGAGAATATGCTCTAGTATTGGGTTGTGGTATTGTGGATAACAAACCGTCACATATGTTGGCGAATAGGTTAGATACAGCACTGGAGCTATATCAGAATCAAAAAGTTAAGAAACTTTTCTTATCAGGTTATAAGCATGGTAAGTTTTATGATGAAGTTAAGGTTATGAAAAATTATTGTCTGGAGCATGGTGTCAAAGAAAGTGATATTGTTGAAGATAAAAAGGGTGATGATACTTTTATGAGTATCCAGAATTTTGTGCGGGATATAGATAGTGATGTTATTATCGTAACCCAAAAGTGGCATTTGATTAGAGCACTTTATATCGCAAATCATATTAGTAATAAACATGTTGCATTTGGCGTTAAATCAAATAATACGGATTTTAAGTGGACAACGTTTAAACTAAATAGTCGGGAAGTTTTGGCAAGGATAAAAGCCTTAGCAGAGGTAATCAAGTATAATCATTTTTAATTTGGCAATTATTGATAAGAGGGTATTATGAATTTTAGAAAAGTAAGCAGTACAATCATATATATTACTTTATTGTTTATAGCTTTTTTGCTAATAAGTTTATTTTTTAGTTTTGAAAACAAATATTTCAAGACGGTTTTAGATAAAGAAAAAGTTTACGAGATAAGTGAAAATGTTGATATGGTTGATTTTACGGGGAATTCTTTAAAGAGTAATTTACCTCTTGTCAGGAAATTTCCAGCTAAAAATAAAGAGAATAATACTTTTAGAATAAAGTTTAATAAAGACTTTTCTAAATTGGAGGATAAGGTTTATTTAAAAGTTTTTTCGTGTTATTTATATTATAAGATAATATGTGAAAATGATGTTATATATGATAGTAGTTTAGAGTATGTTGGAAATGAATTTTATGAGTTTAGTCCATCTAGTCTAAATCTTATTTATATTCCCAATACTTATTCGAATAAAGATATAACTATCGAGTTTAAGTCAGCGTTGTCATGGGATTATAAGATTAGAATACCAGAAATTATTTTGACATCGGTAAATACACATTATAGATTAATTTATGCAAATGATATGTCGTATATACTGTTTTTTACGTTTATCTCAATAGTTTCGTTAATGATTGGTATTTTTGGGATAGTTTCTAGGTGGTTAGGCATTAAAAACAATCTTGTTATCATATGTATATTTACGTTTTTACTTAGTTTATATACTATTGCTTTAAGACCAGTTTTTTATTTAAATGTAAGAAGTGATTCATTCATTTATCTGTTTGAATATACACTTTTCTATGCTTTACCAATACCAATTCTACATGTTATTTGTACTAATTATGAAGTCTGGAAACAAAAGACTTTTAATGTTGTGAAGTATATTTTAATTATAAATGTAGTTTTACAGCTTATCTTAAATTTATTACATATTACTACATATATTTATATGCGTAATTTTACAGTAACAGTAATGGTTATTATGTTAATTTTGCTATTGTTAATAACAGCTTGGTCGGCATATCTTAGTTATCGAAAGAAACTAAATTTTTCTTATAAAATAGTGTTTGCTTTGTTGGTATTTGTAGGCTGTTTATTTTCTTATGTAATTTTCAGGTCTGATAGTTTTACTATGGTCAGTTTGATAGCATTGGTATTATATCTTTTTGATGCTTTTATTATAACTTTCAAAGAATATATTGTTAAATATAAAAGTTTAGTAAATAAAGATTTTTACATATCTATGAGTTATATTGATAGTTTAACAAGTATTAATAACAGAACTGCCTTTGACGAAGATCTTAAAAAAACAACTTATAATATAGGTAAAAATTTGACAGTGTTTTGTGTTGATATAAATATGTTAAAATATGTTAATGATAATTTTGGTCACAATGCTGGTGATGTGATAATTGCTGAAGTTGGTAGAATATTAAAAAGTTTATCTGAAATGTTTAAAAATACTAAAGCGTATCGCTTAGGTGGTGATGAGTTTGTCGTTCTATCGTACAATTTAAATATGAAGAATATTAAGTCAATGATTGAGTATATTAATTTAGCAACCACAAATTTTAAGTATAAAGATACACCAATAAAATTAAGTGTAGCAATTGGTGTGGAATCATCTGTTATTGATGAAAATTTTGATTTTGATGAAGTATTAAAATCAGCAGATAAGAAGATGTATGATGATAAAACTGAAAAAAAGTCGACTCTTAGTTTTTAGTTTTTTGGGAGATATGTATGGAATCTTTGAATAAAGTTATAAATAAAAAACATATTTACTTTACAATTTTCGGTTTTGTCGTAATTACTGTGATTTTTTACTTTTTATTAGCTAGAGGGATGTATAAAATCACAGATGCACATTCGGATAATTTTAAAGTTGTAGATAAAGATGTTTTATTATCAAGTTGCGATAATTCTAGTCAGGTGGTTGATTTACCATATAGGGCTGATGCCAGATTTTGTTATCTATTTAATTTTAAAGTGCAAAATGATAATCCTAATATCCCTGTATATGTCAGTTTTTATACGGGGATGGTTCGCGTTGATATATATTATCAAAATAGAGTTATATGGAGTTATAAGCCTGATGATAAAACTATAAAAAGTGGTGCTAGTAATTTGCAGTTTATTAAGTTAGATGAAAAATATGTTGGTAAGGACTTATATATTAATTTTATCTCAAATATTACTAAAAATAATACTTATGAAGTTTCACCTGTTTATCTTGGTTATAAAAGTGACATACTAAATTATCTTTATTCTAATTACACTTTTGAAATTTGTACTTGTATATTTCTTCTTATAATTGCAATTATATTTTTAATAGTAGCTTGTGTGTTGAAATTAATAAAATTACCAATCCTAAACTTTTTTAACATTTCGCTGTTTTGTTTTATAGTTGCTGTATATATTATTGTAAGAACTCATATACCGTTTTTATATACTAAGAGTTACCAAATTATATATATTGTTGACTATACAAGTTTGTTTTTGTTACCGATACCACTAATTATGATTATATTAAAAGAATTTGAACTTGCTAATTTCATAACTTGGCGAGGTTACGTTTATCATACGTTAAATTTTGCCTTAATTGTCAATGCAATTGGTCAAATTTTTCTTACTAGTACAGGTGAGACAGAATTTAGAGAAATGCAGTCATTTACCAATGTTTTTATGATTTCGGTGGTATCTATAATGATTGGAATATTATTTACAATTAAATGGAAAGATTTTCGTAATAAGTATTATATAATCGCTTCGATATTACCAGTCTATTTCATTTTTGTTTTAGGTTATCTAAATTATTTCGATAACTACAAAGCTGCTAATATTTTTTATACCGCAGTCTGTGTGTTTATCTTTTTACTAGTAAACTTTGCAATGGCGATCGAGCAGTATCGAAACCAAAGTATTGAAATAATCAAAAATGAATACTTTGAAAAAATGGCTTATTTAGATACTTTGACTGGTCTGTTTAATAGGCATGCTTTCAAAAGAGATATGTTTGATATCAGACACGATTATAAAGAAATCGGCAAAGTTTTATTTATGATGATAGATATAAATGGTCTAAAGAAAGTAAATGACTTACATGGTCACCTTGAGGGTGATAAGTTAATTATAAATATGGCTACTGTTATTAAAAATGTTTGTCAAGAATATAAGGGTTGTATTGGCTATCGACATGGTGGCGATGAATTTATTATTGTGATGAAAAAGCCCAAAAGTTCTGATATAATTGCTAAGATTACAAGTTCTTTAACTAAGTATGCTAAGTTATTAGAGGCAGATAGCGATGTTAAATTAGAATTTGCGGTTGGTGGTAGTATTGTTGAAGTTGATACGAAATTTGATACAGTTGATATAATTAGGGATGTTGACAAAAAAATGTATCTTGACAAATCGATAAAAAAATCTGTCACTTTAGATTAAAAGAAAGGCATAAAATTGATTAATAAAAAAATAGAAAAAAAAGTAGATGAAAGTAGCCGTTATGTCTGGACAAATGTTTTATATAAATGTCTAATTTTAATTATAAATATTGTTATTTATGGTTTTTTGGCAGGATTATTACAAGACTTACTTTATGACGTTTCGAAAGGTGAGTTTCTTAGTAGTTGTATAATTATTGCTATATTACTTATTTTTCGATACTATTTAACTCGTCTTACTGTTAAGATGAGTTTTTTATCATCTAAAACTGTTAAACTTGAACTACGAAATCAGATATATCAAAAAGTTTTAAAATTGGGTAGTGCATATAGAGAGAAAATTGCTACTTCACAAATTGTACAACTTGCTGTTGAAGGTGTTGAGCAACTCGAAATGTATTTTGGTGATTATCTGCCCCAATTTTATTATAGTATGATCGCTCCTATTACACTTTTTGTTGTGGTGGCTAGTTTTGTGTCGTTTAAAATTGCACTTGTTTTGTTTGTTTGCGTTCCACTTATACCGATTACAATTGCTGTAATTCAAACTATTGCCAAAAAAATACTTTCTAAATACTGGGGTAAGTATAATAACTTGGCTGATATGTTTTTGGAAAATTTACAAGGACTTGTAACTCTTAAAATATTTGGTAGTGATGATTATAAACATGCCCAGATGAATGAATCGGCAGAAAAATTTAGGCTTGTTACTATGAGCGTACTTAAAATGCAACTTAATTCAATAATAGTAATGGATATTATAGCTTATGGTGGTGCTGGACTTGGTATCATCATGGCTATAAGTCAATATAATTCAAGTAAAATCGGTTTATCTGGTGCAATTTTTGTGGTGTTGGTTTCTTCTGAATTTTTTATCCCAATGAGATTATTAGGTAGTTATTTTCATATTGCTATGAATGGTATAACAGCTGGCAATAATATTGTAAATTTTCTTGATTCAGAAGAAAATGTTGCAAATAATACATTGAAAAGTATGCCAGATAGTTTTGATATTAATATTAAAGATTTAAAGTTTAGTATTGATGATAAGCAGATTTTAGATATTGATAGTATGACGTTTGAACAGGGTACATTTACAGGGATTGTTGGTGCAAGTGGTTCGGGTAAGACTAGTATTGCTAAAATTTTAACTAATATTTTTAGTAATTATCAAGGTTTAATAACTGTTTCTGGCACTGATATCCGAGAATTTAGCTCTGAATCACGAATAAGTAAAATTTGTTATGTTGGCTATGATAATTATATATTTGCTGATAGTATTAGACAAAATTTAACTATGGGCAGGGATGAAATTACGGATGAAATGCTGTATGATGTCTTAAAACAAGTTGATTTGTATAACTTTGTAGTTGCTAGGGGTGGACTTGATAACAAAATTCAAGAAAATGCTAGTAATTTATCAGGTGGTCAAAAACAAAGGCTGGCTTTGGCTAGAGCGATACTTTTTGATGCTAGTTTTTACATTTTTGATGAGTGTACTTCAAATATTGATAGTGAAAGTGAACAGGTGATATTAACAGCTATAAATAAAATAGCTAAAGTTAAAACAGTGGTCTTTATAAGCCATAATTTACTAAATGTAAAAGGTGCTGACAATATTTATTTACTTGTTGATGGCAAGAAAATTGCTAATGGTGTTCATGAAAAGCTTGTTTCTGAAAATGTTTTGTATGGTAAAATTTGGAAAATGCAAAAAGATTTGACTGCTTTTGTAGATGGTGGGTGCTAGTATGAATAACAAGAGAAGTAATTTGCAAATAATTTTTAAACTAATCAAGCTGATATCTGGTTTAAAATTCAAGATGTTTTTGGCAATATTTTTTGGCTTTTTAGGGCATGTTTGTGCACTCTTTATACCTGTTTTAGGAGCAGTTGGGATTTTAAAAGCATTGAAATTTGAGATGTTTTTCAGTTATGTTGAAATTTCGGTGCTGTTGTTACTACTTGCAGTTTTAAGGGGGATATTTAGGTATATTGAGCAAAATTTCAATCATTATATTGCCTTTAGTATCTTGGCGATTATGCGTGATAAGATATTTATGGCACTTCGAAAGTTAGCACCTGCTAAGTTACAAGGTAGCAAAAGTGGGGATTTAATTTCACTTATCACCACTGATGTTGAGCTTTTGGAAGTGTTTTATGCTCATACAATTTCGCCAATTGCAATAGCGATAATTTTTATGGTATTCATGCTGCTATTTTTAGCGTGGTTTAACTGGACTTATGCTGTAATTGCTTTCATTTCATATCTGTGTATTGGTTTAATCTTGCCTTATTTTAGTGCTAAACGATCAGGTGACGATGGTTTAAAATTCAGAAATAAAGCTGGTAGTTTGAGTAGTTATCTACTAGATAGTTTGCGTGGTTTAGATGAAGTTAATCAGTATAAGGCTGGTAGTACGAGGTTAAAGGGTATTGCTGATTTGACTAATCAGATGCTTGATGTTGATTATATGATGAAAAAGCGAAAAGGTTCACTTATAGCCAAAACAACAACTTTGATTATTGTGTTTGACTTAGTCTTTTTGCTGGTTGCAAGACAAAATGTTTTAAATAATCCAGAGATTTCTTATTTTAATAGTTTGCTACCAATAGTTGCTTTTTTTAGTAGTTTTGGACCTTTTATTGCCCTTTCAAATTTAGCCAGTACATTGGAAAATACTTTCGCATCAGGTAGTAGAATTTTGGATATACTAGAGGATAAACCAGTTACCTTAGAAATATTAGACAAAAACGATGTTGTATTTAATGAAGTTAAATTAAGCGATGTTGATTTTAGTTATGATGAAAAGAAAGTCCTTGCCGGCGTGAATTTTGAAGTGTCAAAGGATAGTATTGTTGGGATAAAAGGTAAAAGCGGTAGTGGTAAATCGACTATTTTAAAACTTATTATGAGATTTTGGGATGTAAACACTGGAACGGTAATGATTAGTGATAGTGATGTTAAACAAATTAATACTAAGTCGCTAAGGAATATTGAAGATTATATAATGCAAGATACTTATTTATTTAATGAAAGTATTGCTGATAATATTAGGATTGCAAAACTTGATGCGACAGATGAAGAGATTGTTTCGGCATGTAAAAAGGCATCTGTTCATGAGTTTATTAGTTCGCTGGCAAATGGTTATGATACGGTGGTGGGTGAACTGGGCAGTAGGTTATCAGCAGGTGAAAGGCAAAGAATTGGTTTGGCTCGAGTCTTTTTAAGAAATACGGATTTACTTTTGCTTGATGAACCGACCAGTAATTTGGATAGTTTAAATCAAGCTGTTATACTAAAGTCAATCCATAAGGAACGTAAAGATAGAGCGGTGATAATCGTATCACATCGTGATAGCTCGCTTAAAATTTGTGATAGAGTTGTTACAATAAATGAGATTAATAAACTAAAGGAGAATTAGAGATAGATGAAAAAAACTATTTATGTGTTTTTGGGACTTTTATTTACTGGGATAGGTGCAATTGGAGCGTTGTTACCGATTTTACCAACTGTACCTTTTTTGTTACTAGCAGTTTATTTTTTTGCTAGGAGTAGTGATAAATTGCTTAACTGGCTTAAATCGACAAAGTTATATAAAAATAATTTAGAAAGTTTTGTGGATAGACGTGTGATGAGTAAAAAAGCAAAGGTTAAGTTGATTATCACATTTACTATTGTGATAATGATAGCATTTTATATGATGAGAAATACTATGGTAGGTAGGATTGCGATAACGATAGTGTGGGGAGTCCATATTTTTTATTTTGTATTTGGTATTAAGACAGCACGTTAGTTTAATTAAAAAGTTTAGGTTTTATAAAGTAGGTGACAAATGTGGCGTTAGAAATTATTAGTGCAAGAAATGTTGAACACTCATATGATTTAATAAGAGGAAAGAGTAAGAATTATTGTTCGGTATTTGAATATAAAAATCTGGATTCTTTTCTGTATGATTATCGAAACTTGCTAGTTAATTATGATTATTACTACAAATTTAATCCCTATGGTACAACTTTTTTAGAAAATAGTGATGTTGTTAAAATTGAAAATTTTGCTAATTCGATACTTCAGTTAGTTAACAGTGATAATTTTGATGAAAATAAGGTGATTAGTAGATATAACATTTCAAGTAAAAAATTAACTAAGTTTTCCCAAAAATTATTAGAAGTTTGTTTATTTGCCAAAGAAAATAACTTTGGTTTAGTAGGGCTCGGGGATTAATACAAACTAGTTTTAAAGTTACTATCAAGTTATGCTAAATGTTTTTTATATTAGTAGAAAAAGGAGTAAGATATGGCTATAAGTATGGAGTATTATAAAGTACTATCTTATAGTATAGATGCCGAAAAATTTGCAAAAGAAATTGAAAATTTGCTGAAATATTATGAAGAAGGAAGTTTAGATTTTGGTTTAGAGATTAACTTAATGTGCGAACTTTCCGCTCGAGAGTATCTTGTTTGTGAAAATTTAGATGAACATCTTAAAAATAAAATTGATGAATGGTTATATAAACGTATTACAAGTAATTCTAGTTTTGATTTGGGTATATGCTTTGCTATTGTTGATAGATTTTCGTTAAAAAAAACATTGTGTTTTTTAGAAAATGAATATCTTAGTGATTTAATTAAAAATCATAATACAATCAAATATTATGAAAGTCTGCAAGATTATCCTAGTGCCGATTATTTATTGATTGAATTTAAAAGACTATTAAATATTTTGCGAGGGAGAGATTGTAATTTAGTTGATATACTTTCTTCTATGTATGAGCTAGCCATAAGACAGTTGCATACGTATGAAGATATTGATAAAAATTTTAAACAGGAGTTGGAGAAAGAGCTGATTAAAATTATTGATTATAATTCGAAAGTTATAGATTTATATTCTGGAGAAGTTATTGAACTTTCAGGTGGTGTTGCACTTAATTTAGATATGAAAAATATATGTATGTTTATGAAAGAAAAAATGTGTGATATACAAAGTGAAAGTGTAAAACAGATAATGCAGAAAATAGTCATGGAAGATTCGATAGCCAAGTAATGAGCACATTTAGTCAAGTAAAATATACAGCAAGAACGCTTGTAAGTAATATTTTATTTGACTAAATGTATTTTGCAATATTGAATATATATTCCCTTATCTACATGTTTTTTCTTTTTTTTCATAAAATGATGTTGCAAAGTCAACACATTCTCTCATGCTAAAAACTTCAAAATTGGAATTACCAACTTTTTCAATATTAACATTGTAATCCTTATAAAAATCTTTTTGTAAATCAAGAAAATCATCATAAAGATCAAGTTCTATGTTGTCAAAGTCAATCCATTTTTCTATACCGTTAGAAACTATTTTTGATTTTTGAGTAATCTTATCTCTACCAAGATAATTTTCTGCTAGATGTATTGAAGTATTTGAATCAAAATCAGTTCCAATTAATAAAACTTTCGCATCTAGGTCGTACATTTTCTTTAATGGTGATTTATTTCCAAAAGGAAAATTTAAAGGTTGATCTTTAGTAATAAATTCAGCATGCTTTCCTTTTGCGGCAAAAGAATAGACTGGGTGAGTGCTTCTTACAGACTCTGGTAAAGTTCTGATTAAATTACTAAATTCTCCCA
>PDWI01005451.1_pt1 | contig 16414 bp, 19 predicted proteins | sample 1430891 | NCBI WGS metagenome assembly PDWI01 (sample SAMN01162508, study PRJNA174530) | Oral metagenome, whole genome shotgun sequencing project. | biome: Marine environment; feature: Marine mammal; material: Swab sample of the gingival sulcus; isolation source: swab sample of gingival sulcus...
AAGTAGAAGATAAACTGAAAGTAGGTAGTAAAGCATTGCCTCGCTTCCTACTAACACTAAACGTTCTTGATGAGTTTGGGTTTAAGTACTCGGAAGATAGCGAAAATGGTTATTTTGGTGGTAACCCCAGACAATCACATCTGATTCTTTTTGAACAGTTATTGACTCAATTAGGAATAAGTGATCGGGAGCGGAATGAGTTTCAGCCTTCGGAGGAAACTCTAGAAATAAAACAGAAAATACAATCATCATATAAAAATTTTCATGAGTTAATTACCTATCTCTGTGTTTGTGAACGAATCGTTATTCTATTCAGTCCCGCTATGAGAAGTAATTTGGAATTGTTAGGATTTGATGTTAGGCAAGGTTATTATTCCGTTCATGGTGTATCGAGTGATTTGAATAGTGAGGGTTATGATGACTTTCATGAGGATGATTTGTTTTATGTATTAATGTTTTTTTTTAATTTTCCAGATAAGGAATTAATATTTGAAGCTTTAAGCTGTTTTTTGGATGAATGGTTTGATTTTTGGTCTTTATGGGGAATGGCAATTACCCTCAAGGAGGGGGAATGTAATGAACGAATTGCGGTCGTTGAAAAGAGACACGTCGATACGTACAAGAGTACCAGTACCATTACAAATATCCGGAAACACCGAGCCAGCGAACTTCTACACCTTTAACGATTTGTGCGATTCCGATGAGCACTTCGCGATTGGGCTCGGTCCAGAAACAGATATCCCATTGGTTCGGCTGCACTCAGAATGCGTAACCGGAGATGTATTCGGCAGCAGGCGTTGTGATTGTGGACAACAACTTCATGAGGCCTTGAGGAAGATCAACATGCATGGCGGCTTCCTCATCTATCTGCGTCAGGAGGGCCGTGGCATAGGACTCTATAGCAAGATGGATGCATATCTTCTGCAAACCGACGGGGTGGACACGTACGACGCTAATCTGGCGCTCGGATACGAAAGTGATTCACGCAGCTATCAGGCGGCTGCCGAAATTCTCATTGCCTTGGGGTATTCTCATATCCGGTTACTTTCAAACAATCCCGACAAGCGGAGGCAGTTGGAGATGTTCGGTATCAATATCGAGGACGTGGTCCCGACCAGCACATTTCTGACGCGTCACAATCAGGAATATCTCAAGGCGAAATCCGACAAGACGAACCACACCATCAACGTTGTGGTGGACTCTGTTAGGGAGAACCAAAGATGAAACACGTTGGCCCGATTAGCGGGATTGCTTGTCATTCAACTGGTGTTATAGCTACTGCTGGTTATGACAACCAAGTCATCCTATGGAATGTAAAAACTCGTTTACCGATCATGCGTGGATTTCACGATCATCTCGCGAACCAATGCTCATTTAGCTCAGATGGTCGATATCTGGTTAGTTCTGGCAGTGATTATACAGCACGAATCTGGTCTGTTCCAGAAATGCGCCTTTTCAGTGTCTGTTTCGGGCATACCGACGATATTGAAATGAGCGTGTTTCATCCAAACGGAGATATGCTCGCCACGTGTTCACGCGATCACGATATCCGCATATTCAAAATAGACGGTACCCAAGTGGTTCGGCTGCTGGGTCACACGGCTGATGTCATCTCTGTATCTTGGGTTGGTGATGGAGACACGTTAGTATCAAGCAGTGATGATGGTACAATACGGCACTGGGACACGAAATCCGGCGTGTTGCTCACAACTTATGATTTTGGCAATATCGAAACCGATACGATCGCTATCACAGAAATAGGCACCGTGTTTGCCGGAAACGATGCCGGTGAAATTCTGACAATAAAGGACGGGCGGATTGCCAAAGTATCTGCCCACGAAGCTGGCATCAAGCGCCTTGTTTACAGTGCGATTGACAAACTACTGGTCAGTCTCAGCTACGATAGGTCTTTAATAGTTTGGAAGATTGGTTTGAACGACAAACTGACTCACCAACTCACGGCCGATCTTCCGTCCATTGTCTGGCCGAGATCAGTCGTGTTCCAGAGCGAAAACAAGCTGGCTTTTGGAACATTCGGGTCCACTTATGCAACCTTCGATTTGAACGATCGAACATGGAGTCTTGATAGGATCGAACCGTATGGTTCCTACAATGCAGTCGCAGATCACCAGGGTGATATTTATGCAATCGGAGATTCAGGTCTGCTTTTCTGCAACGGAAAGCAGGTTTCTGAAGTCGGTAGTCTTTGCAATTTTCTCCAACCTTTCGGCGACCAAATTCTCACCGGCGGACAGATGGGGGCAATATTTGATGCTAAATCCGGCAATCTTGTCTACCAACACAAATCCCCGCTCAATGTGGCTTCAGCGTTTACAAAAAATGGGATCAATCATGTCATTGTCGGTGCCTATACTGGCGAAGGCATCGTTTTGCGTCTGACATCGCAGGGAATGGCAGAATATGTTCAGACTATTCAACTGGACGATAACGCCATCAAAGGTATCGCCTGCTCTAAGGATTATATTTTTTCCGTTTGCGCGACAGGTGCGGCAGCATTTCATCGGATCTCCGATTATGGCCTAGAACATGCCCTCAAAAATGCTCACGATCGGATCGCTAATGGCTGCGCTGTGCTTCCGGGTGGTCTGTTCGCAAGTGTGAGTAGAGATCTGAAACTCAGAATTTGGGAAGGTGTCACTGCAAGTGTGTACGATACTCCACTTACCAATTCCATTAAATGCGTTTCTGCTAGCACTGACGGCAGGTTCATCGCTGTTGGAAGTTATGGTGGGCAAATTGCAATTTTTAGCACAGGTAATCGCTTATGGCTAACCCCGTCCAGGCCAACCGCTGCCGGGATATCGAGTATTACACTAGCGGCTAATCCTGATCGCTTTCTTGCAAGCTCCTATGATGGAAATATCTACGAAATCTGCACTGCTCATTTAAGTTCGCAAGTAGCACTTAACAATGACGAGATTGCCAGAGAAAATCCAATCACCTGGAAGATTCTCCATGCATAAAGGCTATTCACTCTTCGGAAGGATACCAAATTTGATCGGCGATGACTTCGATGAATACAATCCGTCGAGCCGAACTGAATATTGGATGTCCCAAGCAATTCTTGAAGGGATGAATAGTTGTGGACTCAGCGAGCCAAACCCTACTGTTGGTTGCGTTATTGTGAATAATGATGATGTGATTGTAAGTCGAGGCAGCACGGAAATGTGCGGGAAACGCCATGCCGAACGGGTGGCGATTGAAGCGATTTCCCCAGAACAAGATCTGAATGATCTGACACTCTACGGCACGCTCGAACCATGCGCTCATACCGGCCGCCAACCTCCCTGCACTGATCTCATCATCCTAACAGGAATCAAACGATGTGTCATTGGCGTCAGTGATCCGGATATCCGAGTAAATGGGCGTGGACTTGCTGTTTTACAGTCAGCGGGGGTTGAGGTCAAAATAGGTGTTCTTCGTAAAGAAGCGGCAGCATGGCATATTCCGTTTTTGATGCGTCGCTGCATGGAAAGACCTCTGATTGTTGGTAAATGGGCGCAGACGCTTGACGGTCAATTGGCATTTGATAGCGGAACGCCACGATGGGTGTCCTGTGATGCATCACGGACATGCGCACACTGGCTCCGTCAGCGCTACGATGCTATTTTAATAGGCGTGGGAACTGCTATTGCCGACAAGCCAACACTCACTGTGAGGGACTCCCGATTCCCTATTCACCGGCATCCGATTCGGATATTTTTTGATCGATCCAACAGAGTTTTCCAAGTGCCGAAAGGGGAGTGGTCGGCGTTGCGTGAAACGCTGTTCAGCCTTGATACTCCTATCCTTGTCTTTTGCAAGATGCCAGCAGACAATCTGGAAAAGACCCGATGGAAAGAACTCGAGCAACTCGGTCATGTTCATTTATATCCCAGTCCTTCGGGGGTGGACTTTTTGGATAATATGATCAAAAGTTTCTCCGATCCGTGCTTAACCGCACAACTTGGCAGGCCAATCAACAGTATCTTGGTTGAAGGCGGCCCTACGCTTATCTCGTTAATGCTGCAACGCAACCTGATTGATATGGCGCACATTTTTCAATCAAGCTCAATTGGAGGAGGGAAACATGCGCGTCTAATGACCCCCGCTCGAATCCCAAACCCCCTAAACAAGCTGGACGTTGTGAACACGGCGCAAATCAAGACAGATGTGTTGATAGAACTTGCCAACCGACATGTTCAACGAATACTCGGATTGGAGCGTAGCAGATCAGCGGCTCTAGGATCTGATATCAGATCACTTCAGGAAACTCAAGGAGAATCTGTCAATGCCTGATTTTCTAATTATCAGTCACTCTGCAAGCAAGTCATCTTACAGTCGAACCGTAGCTCCTGTCATTCTGAAGTTTTTGAAAGATGCCAAACGGACAGCTGAAGTCATTGACATTCGAGATTTGCCCCCTGTGTGGATTAATGCAGATGGCCTTGATGCGATGCCGTCGCAGTATGCAGACTTGAATAAGAAAATAGAACGCGCATTGGGGATTATATTTCTAGGCCCCATTTACTGCTACTCTGCCAGCAGTATCATGAAGTTTACTTCTGAGATATTCAACAAGGCACTCACAAAAAAGCCCGTTGCCTTCGTCGTTGCAGCAGGGACCTTGAGGAGCCACCTTGCTCTTGGAAACCTAGTTATGAGCATGGTTTTCGAGCAGGAAACCTTCTGTTTCCCAAGGCATGTCATTCTAACCCATGATGATTTTGATGAAGACTTTAATCTTTTCCAAGACATTACAAAGCGTCTCCATAATTTGGTAGAGGACTTTGTCCTCTTCACTGAGGCCATAAACTACTATAGGAGGAGTAATAACATTGGTTCTTTGCCCACAAAATCTGGCTAGTGCGAAAATTCTGAATAAAACGGATATTTGCTTAAGTGCTCTTGATGGTCGGACCGCCGTCTTCCTTTCCTTCACTGGTTTAGTAGATGACAAGGAGCATATCGCAATCGGCTTAGGTGATTTTAAGAATGTTGATATTCCTCTAGTCAGACTTCATTCTGAATGCCTGACCGGCGATGTTTTCGGTTCGGAGCGTTGTGACTGCGGACCTCAGCTCAACGAGGCTATTCGCCGAATAGATTCCGAAGGTGGGTTCATTCTGTATTTGCGTCACGAAGGGCGTGGAATAGGCCTTTGTAACAAGCTTTCAGCATACAACTTACAAAGTAACGGCTTTGATACATATGATGCCAACCGTCAATTAGGTTTCGAAGACGACTTAAGAGATTACTCATCTGCCGCACAGATGTTATTCGCCTTGGGTAAGCGGAAGATTCGCCTACTGAGCAACAATCCCGAGAAAAAGAAGCAATTGTGCAAACTAGTGCATTGTCCATCTTTAATTTTCACATGGACAGTGCACCAGGAGGCGTTGAAGTGATGGAGTCGATCCCGACAGGCGTTTTCGAAACGTTCAGCAACCAGACCTATTTACGCAGTAAAGCCCAAAAGAAAGGGTACACCTTAAACAACATCTTCGAACAGGAGGTTCTCAAATGATCAGGCATAGCGGTTCCCAAAGCGGCATTGCTTCAAGCGGCGGAAAGTTCATTGCAACCGCAGGCTACGACGATAGGGTAATCCTTTGGGACACACAGAGCAATCGAGCCATCGGCGCCGGTGTGCATGACCATTTGTGTAACCAAGTTACATTCAGTCACTGTGGAAATTTCCTTGCTTCTTCCTACGACAGGAAAGTACACCAAATCCAAATAACCGACAAAAAGCTCCGAGAAGTGAATCATGCTTGTGAAAGGGTATGAAATCAACAAAATGAGTCATCGTGAAGCTATGGCCTTGCCTGATCATTTTACCTCTAGCTTTGGTGAAAATCTGGACACATCCGGAAATCAATTAGCCTCTCTAGGTCGGGAGCAGCTAGTTACTGCCTTTGAAAGCCCAACGACTACTCCGGAAACGCGTTTCCAGATCGGCATCCGTCTAGCTCAAGTTGGTGACCCTCGGATATCGGTTACAGATCCAATTATGATTCCAATTGCCGAAACAGAGTTCACTATGGGCTCTGATGAGGCAGTTGTTGACGGGTTGCTCAATCAGTTCGGCAAATACGGCGTAATTAGGGATTGGTTATTAAAGGAATGTCCTTCACACCTTGTACAAGTTTCCGCCTTTAAAATTGGGAAATTCCCGGTAACAAATTTAGAGTTCCGTGCTTTTTTACTGGAAACTAACACTCCTTTCATCCCAAAATCCTGGGCTTTCGGGCGATATCCTGCGGAAAGGGCAAACCATCCCGTTTATGGCATCACTCCAGAAGCAGCCGATGCCTATGTGGTCTGGCTATCTAGTCGCACTGGACGCAATTTCCGACTTCCGACCGAACCGGAATGGGAGCTAGCCGCAGGTGGATACAAAGGATGGGAATACCCTTGGGGCAACGAATTTCGAGAAGGGTTTTGCAATACCGTTGAAGCGGGTTTTCTTAACACCACACCGGTCGGTATGTTCCCTCAGGGGAATACACTAAATGGTATTTGCGATATGGCGGGAAATGTAGAAGAAATTCTTAGTACTACCTACGCCCCTTACGACGGAGGCGTGGTAATTGAAGACGATATTTATGAGGACAATCCATCTTATCGAATGACTCGAGGTGGTGGTTTTACTAGGTTCCTTGATCTTGCTCGAATTAAGCGTCGTCACGGTTTTTTATTAAACAGCCTATACGCTAATGGTTTCCGACTATGCGAGGGATGACACACACCACCGAGGGGTGCCATTGGACGGAAAAATATTATGCTCCAGGTGATGTTCGTGTCCGCGGAGATTTCGAGCTCTACTTTCAACCAAAACGTATTAGTGCGGAGGTAGAGCAAACTCTAAAATCCATCACAGAATATGGCACTGAGCCGGAAACTTATCTAAACCTAGCCTGTGGCCCAAATGTTCAATGCCTACGAGAGTTACTTGAAGAGTTACGGCTACTTCGTTTCGTCTGTGGGGATTTAAACCCTTCGTTCGTTAGCTATCTTGAAGAGCAATTCTACCAAGAGCCTGTAACAAAAGATGTGATATCAAACTTTCTTATGATTGATATGCGCGAGGATTTTCAGCCTGGAGAAACCTTCGATTTGATTTCCATCTACGGCAACAGCTTTGGCTTTTTCGATCACACAACCAATTTCAACATTTTAGAACGTTGCTATCGGAAACTTAATCCCAAAGGTCTGTTGGTCGTGACAACAGTTGATTTTGACCATATGTGCCGCTTTTCTCCCAGCAACCCTTTGAGCTGGGAGAATGTACTGGATTCTGAAGAAGGTGAGATGGTTCGGCAGAGCGTACGCTATTTCCTCCCGAAGGAAAACAAGTCGGTCTGTGAATATGTGACCCGTCAAGGAAGCCAAATCTTAGAATCAGGATCTCGCGACCTCATGATCTATCCGCTCAAAGCTCCGGAAGGGGAAGTCTCCCTAAGTACTATGGCGAAACAAGCCGGTTTTTCCCGCTTACGTGCTTTCAACTTACCCGAAAACGACCAGACATTCGGCTTAATGAGAAAGCTTCAGTTTAATGTATTCGAGAAATAAGATGACTTATCCACGGCCCAAAGTACTGTTCTTTTTATACACCAGAGTAGAAGTTTCGCTGGAACTAGATATAAACTTTCTGCGGAACCACACAGATTGTAACTACAGTTTAATTACCATTGAAGCAGTATCGTCCAAGTTGTCGAATACTAAGATGTCGGATTTTTTTTCACAAATAATCTGCTTACCTGACCGCTCTGATTTTACAGAAGATAATGTTGCAAAATTGATCGTGGATAACCTTCCTTCGACAAGGACTCCGTTTGAGGTCGTTACCATTTCTGAGAGTCTAGTAGACCTGTGCGGAAAGCTTAGAAAGCGTCTAGGTTTAGCAAGAGAAGACTATGCTCGATTTGTCTTTAAAGACCTTATGAAACAGACTCTGGCAGCAACCACTGTCAATACACCTGCCTTCACAGTATTCGATCCAAACGAGTTTCAAACGTTTCAATCAGATTTTATGGCTCGACTACAAAAAACTATCGGCTACCCCTGTTTTATAAAGCCGGTGAACTTGTTCGGGGCTATGGAAACGGCAAAAGTGGACACACAAGAGAGCTTTCTCGCTTGGAAGGAAAACTGCTTCAAACCACAATTTGTATACGAAATTGAAGAATACATAGACGGGACACTATACCACTGCGAATCAGTCGTTGCAAAAGGAGAAACTGTCTTTTGTCAGGTTAATGAATACTCACGTCCGGTTCATGAAATCTATTCTGGATTCAATATCGGTAGTTGCAGTCTAGAAAGTAATGACCCCATCGCTGAAGAGATAACTCTATTAGCAAAACGAATAAACCATTATCTTATGCCTGACCTTTCTGGAGTAACTCATCTGGAGGTCTTTCGCCGCGAAAGCAGCATCATCTTCTTGGAAATTGCCCTTCGCCCACCAGGCATCTTAGCCTCACCATTTTATCGCCAGCGTTACGGCTTTCCTATTACTGAAGCGCATTTGGTGATCCAGTCCAATCCAGATTGGCGACCCAATACTAATCCATTCAATCACGTAGCACGAGTGATTATTCCATTACCTAAGCACAGCGGCAAGTTGAGCAACTTCCATATCCCTGAGGTAGATTGTCACATGACTACCTATTGGAAAGTAAAGGCTGGCCAACACATTGGCAGTAATGATGGTATCGACTCTTATGCCGGTGTGCTTTTACTTTGGTCGCCTGCAAGGGATGACCTTTATAACAGCTATAAACGTGTCTTAGACGAATGCACGTTGGTCATGGAACCGACGCACACAAATATTTAAGGAGGATACATGCATCTAGTGAATATTGAAGCTCAGGTGAAAGACAGGCAAGTAGAACCGGCTTGGAACGACATTTTCACCAAACTTACGTCTTTTAGACAATCCACGGTGATTTTAGCCGCAACGGAATTGGGATATTTCGACAAAATAGAGAAACAAGAAACCTTCAGTGAAATCGCTCAACGTTTAGGAATCAACGACGTCGCCGCATCTGTGTTAATTAGGGCCTTGGTCTCTATTGGAATAGTGGAGGAGCATCTATCCCTATATAAAGTCCGTCCAGATATTGCCGAACTATTTGTCGAAGGTTCCGGCTACGACATCCGATTTAATATCCTAGCAATAAAAAAGGAACTAGAAATTTGGTCCCAGATAGCCGGAATAATGAAAGGCGAAAAGTACAGAGACGATTCATACAGTCGCGAGTTGTTTGATGGCGGCATCGAAAAATTTGAGGGCCTTGGCCTATTGAACCGCCTAGACGCGGAACAAATGATTCCTCAGGTAGCCTCATTTATACAATCAGGTGATCGAGTTTTAGATATTGGAGGCGGCGAAGGGTACTACGCCAACCGGCTATCTCTACTTACAGAACTCCAGCGTGTGGACATTTTGGATATACCCACAGGATTCAGCATTTCTAAACGGGTAAACAAAGATTATTTGACACAAAATCGGGTTAATCACATCCAAGGCGATGCACGTAGCTTTACCGCAGCCCCGCCATACGACGTGGTTCTCATGAACGAACTGACCGAATTATTCAACAAGACAGACAAACACTTAATTCTGGACAATGCAGTAGCCAACCTTAAACCGAACGGGCTACTAATCATGACTAAATTTCCGCTAAACACCAAAGGCACAGGCCCTGGTCGTTTCCCCCTCTTTTCCGTACGTATGTTAATGAAATTCGAAGACGCATATTTGGAAACCGATCAGGAGTTGGCTGAGTGGGTGCAAAATCGCAACTTGCAACTAGTCTATGCATCCGAACAAAACCGCACCTTAATGGTCTTCAAAAACCTTAGAACTGAGAATAGCTTATGATTACTTTGCAAGCTAATGTCGAACGTCTAGCCACAGCATACCGCTCTTCTTGCATTCTCTTCGGGGCAATTGAACTTGGCCTATTGGAAGAAATCATCAATCAAAAAGGGCCTGTGGCTATAACTGACCTAGCAGGTACTCTAAATCTCGATCCACACAAAGTCCAGACACTGGTTCACTGCCTCATTCAAATGGAGTTGCTGAAGCAAGCTAAGAACGGCAAAGTTGAACTGATTTTGAAAGAAGGCGACTTACCGGGTCACAGCTTTGGTCAAGGTGTTCTGAACTACAAACATGAGTTCGAAGAATGGATAAACCTGGCAGAACAGGTTAAAGCACCGCCGGTACAAAGTAGGGAAGATGAAGTCTTCAATTCCGAACAGATCACGGCCTACCTAGAAATGGTTAAACTGTCCAATTTCGACCGCGCTAAAGAAGTTGCAGACCTACTGACCCGTGAAATAGGGCCGATTGATACTGTCCTTGATATTGGCGGCGGCCACGGACTCTACACACAGCGCCTGTTAGAGCAGAACTCTAAGGCATGCGCTTGCATTTTAGACCTTCCAGCAGCCATAGGCTATGCTGAAAGCACCTTGAACGAACAGGTTAAATCCCGTACCAAACTAATCAAGAATGATGCTCGCGCGCACAACACCCGTGAAGACTTTGATCTCACTATGATCAATGATCTTCTACATAGTTTCAGTGCCGAAGAAAAATTCCTTATCATTCAGAACGGTGTACGCGCCACCAAACTCGGAGGATGGATCTGTATCGGTAAATATCAGATGGATGCAGACCACCCCGAAAACCAAGACAACAACCTCTTTTTCTCTCTAAAAATGATCCTAAACAGCAAAAACGGGTACCTTGAATCCAACCAAGAGGTTATTGAGATGTTAGAAAAATGTGGGGTTGGGTCCATTAGCATCAAAATAATAAAAAGTAGTATTCCTTCCGTCGTCATCCTTGGCAGAGTCGAGGAAAGAAAATGAATGACCCTTTCGACTACATGTACCAATCGTTCCAACTTTTCGGATCAAACCCGAGTGTGGTACCCATTCAAATGTCCGCTGGGGTTAATTGGGCCCCAGCTAGTGATGAGGCCATCAAACTTCTGAAGTTGGAAATGGATTCGGCTGTTTCCTATCGCAATTATGGACGCTCTTCCGGCGGTAAAATTGTTACCGATATTCTCGCCTCCGTTGAACAAAAACTGGCTCATGCAAATAGCAAGATTACTGCAGTAGTCACCAACGGTACCTGTGATGCCGCTCATATAGTTACAACGACACTTCTTCGTAAAAAGAAATTGCAGGCAGGTGACAGCTGCCTTGCAATTGCTCATTGCTTTCCCTACTACTTCAACCTGTTCAACGAGGCTGGGTTAGCTTATAAAGAATGTATAGACGACACTCGACTATTTCCGACCATGGAACGAGTGGAACAAGCGATCCAGCAGCATCGCCCCAAAATAGTAGTGCTTATGCTTCCTCACAATCCAAGTGGACAAATCTTATCTGGGGATGACTACTGCAGGATTGTTAACATAGCAATCTCCGCCGGTGCAGTCGTTTTCTTAGACCGGGTTTGTATGATGATGTGGGATTACAGCCCAACTTTAGTTTCCGCATTTTACGATCACATCGCTGAAGGAAATCTCTTTGTTTTCGACTCCTTAGGAAAATCAGATAGCCTCGCCGGATTGCGAACTGGATACCTCCTCTGCGGAGAAGAGTGGCAGCCTTGCATTGAACAAACTATTCGATACCGAACCCTCAATCCAATAGTATTTTCCACGTTGACCTTAGCCTTCACCCGGATCGCAACTCTAGCCTACACTAATGGTAAAGAAAGCATCATATGCTATGAACGCCTTATCGATAGATATTTGAACAAGCTTTTTCTCGATTATCCAAATTCATACGAGCTGGGGTTCGACGCGGTCGACCTGTTCAGCCGAATCAGCAACTATATCAAAGAGCAACTAATAAAAAAGGAAAGAATTGAAACAAATTTCCAAGCCACTGAAGCTTGCTTTACTTCTCAGATCGTAAAGCCTTTGATTTTAGATGGCGGGTTTAATGTGTTATTGGAAACAAACGGTATGCTCACTAAAAACGAAAGGGAAGATCAGAAAAAGTTGTGTTCGAGCAGCGGAGTTGCTGTTCTTACCGAGCACTGTTTCCGTGTATCAGAGAGTACTAGAAAAACTTATTTTCTTCGTATCGGGCTTTCGTTACCGGAGGTGGAATTCACGCAGGGGCTTGAAAAGCTAGAAGCCTACTATACCCACGGCATATGACATTTCGGAATTCGTTAAACTATGACAGATTAGTCCCATTCCAGTGAAATGAGGCTCTTTGGTATCTCCCGTGAAACCCACAAGATGTAGTATGATTAAGTTTCTTCTAACCCGTTGGTATCGCTCATGTCAGCCAGTTTCCAAATCCCTCTGGACATCCCGGATGTTGAAATCATTTCTGTCGTCAATGGTACTGAGGGTGAACTGATTCTGCGTGTCAAAAACACACTGGATTACACACTACCGCCAATGTCAACGTAAGCTGACCTCATTGCATGGCTATGATCGTCCAATTTGGTTACAGCATTTGCCGATTTTCGAGCGTAAGGTATATATTGAACTGAAACCGAAGCGTTATCGCTGCCGCCACTGCGAAGGTGCCCCTACCACCACTCAGCAACTGGATTGGTACACGCCGAATAGTCCTCATACAAAAGCACTGGATCACTGGTTATTAAAGATGCTGGTGAACCCGACGGTATTGGATGTTAGCCGTTGTTGTCAGGTCGGTTACGATGTGGTGGAAGGCTGTATTGACCGTTATGTAGATCAGTCGGTCGATTGGGAACGGCTGACGCCTTTCACCACTCGGCAACGCTTAAATGTCAATGGTGTGTTTTCCATGAAACAGCAACGTCCCTTGATTCGGTTGGAAGAAACGGTGAATGCACAGGCCACCTTGCGGCTCTTTGATGAGATGCAGAAAGCACAGCCACGGGGGACACTCCATGTGATTGCAGATAACGCCCGCTATTATCGTTGTCAGGCAGTCAGCGAGTAACTGCAGAAGAAACGTTGTCGAATTCGGCTGTACTTCCTACCGGCTTACTCCCCTAACCTGAACTTGATTGAGCGGTTTTGGGGCTTTTTGATGCGGGAAGTCATTAATAACCGCTACTACGGGTACATCCCAACAAAGGTAATGGTATGGACGGCTTATTAGACCCGGAGTGATGCCAGCAGACTTCGCTAGTTGCCAACACTCCGTGCCTTCTTTATCTGAACACGACTATAGGAAAGTAGGGATGGCTCTGATCGGCGTCGTAATGCGCCATAATGGCTAATGTCATAAACAAACCATTAAAAGTAGACCCAATATTCTGCTCGCTCATCTGACGTAAAGCAGGGGTGGCCATAGAGTGTCTCAATCTCAGAGTCACTTAAAATTCGGAGCCCTTCTTGTGGTAAAAGTTGGTGAGTTTCATCAGGCATAGATGAGGTTGTCCAGTTGATGGAGTCAGAAAGTCATATGAATAGCGTCTCAAAAAGTGCACTTTGTGAAACATTGGAAAAACTGTGTATCAATTCATGTCTCATTATTGTATTCTCATGTTATCTAAAGCTTAAGTGAGATTCAGGAACACATTTCATGCGCCCGAGTCAGTTCAGTAGGGCAAAGTCTTGAGGTACAACTGGATAAGCTCAAATCCTGCAACAAGATTTACCAGGAAAAACGCAGTGGTGTTTTACACCAACGTCCTCAATTACAAGCGTGCCTGGAGTATGTTCGGAAAGGAGATACCCTGGTGGCTACCCGTCTAGCTCGTTCAACACTGCATTTGTGCCAGATTGCCGAAGAATTGGGACGAAAGCAGGTCAACCTTCAGGTATTGGATCAGAACATTAGCACCGGCAGTGCCACCGGACGATTACTGTTTAATATGCTGGGAGCTATCGGCCAGTTTGAGACAGAGTTACGGGCAGAACGGCAAATGGATGGCATACAGAAAGCCAAAGAAAAGGGGGTTCGGTTTGGGCGTAGAAAGACACTTAGTCCGCTGCAGATTACAGAACTTCAAGAACGCCGACAGAAGGGTGAACTGATTAGAACATTGATGCGGGATTATCAGCTATCAAAAGCAAGTGTTTATCGTTATTTGGCTTCGAATGAGACAGAGGAAATTCTGGATTAGTCCGATATGTCGGTTTGGGCAAAAACACCCATGATGCGGCAATTCGATCATTGATGACTGAGAATTTCGGAATCATGAAATCCGAAGATTCATGTGCCGTGGGTATATCACAGGCAACAATACTAATTTAGCATTTTCTATGAAGCGAGTTTGGTACTTTATATTTGCCAATTTTCTGTCTTCCTTCTCCATGGGCGTGGTTCTTATTCTGATCCCGTGGCTGATCGTGGATAAAATTAAAGCACAAGCTTTAATCGTCATCAGCATTCTTGCTAATTTAGCCATAGCAATTTTTCGCAAGAAAATCGGCTATTTGGTTGATAGCATGCCCCGAGGGAAGTTATTAAGCCTAAGCATGGGCCTGATTGCTGTAGTCCTCGTGCTTCAATCTCTAGCCATGAATAATATGTATGCCTTACTCGCAACTTTCTTCTGCGGGCAGGTATATCTTTTCTTCTATTATGTAACCCGATCTTCCCTGACACACGAAATAGTGTCACCCGAAGAATACAGTAAATACAACGGCATCCTTGAGATCGAGAATCAAGTTTCAACCTTCTCAGCGGGCGGCTTGACAGCCTTTCTTTTGGGTCAAAACTTCGTATCGGAAGCAATGGTTCTAACCGGAGCAGCTATTGGGCTGACGATGTCCTCTCTCATCGTTGTAATGAAAGTGAAAAACCAAGTTCCAAATATTGCCCCTTTGGCAGCAGGGGAGGGCAACATAGCTTTTCCTCGGACATTGGTGATACTTGCACTCTGCAGCAGTATACCCTTCATTTGTGTCATGCTGCTCAACGTCATCAAACCTATTGTCATCGACAATTACTTTGAAAGTGCCGTCGATATACTAGCATTGACAAGTGTTTTTTACGCTGTCGGTGCCATAGTTTCCGGCTTGCTTAGCAACACCCTCTTTCAATTAGGGTTGAATCGGCAAGTAATTTATTTCACTTTGGCTGGGTTTTCGTTATTCTGCCTTATCCCTGCCTTTTATATGAGCGCTCCCGTCTTATATATCAGCTCATTTTTCTGGGGCTTATTTAATGGAACCAGTAGAATTGTTTGGCAAAGCATGGTTATGAACCAATTGAGCAACGATGTAATCGGCCGATTTTTTACTAAGGTTACAATTACTATTGATCTTTTGAAAATACACTTGCTTGGACTTTACTGGGTGCTTTTTACCTTTTGGGAGCAAAGCATTTCTTTTCCTTATCTGACAGTAATATGCCTAATTGGTTTGGGAGCTTTCGTTCTATCCCATCGGTTGAGTCTGACCAACATATCAAAGGAAAAACCAGACTAAGTAGGATTCGTCTGCACAAAGGTACCAAATCCACCACAGGAATTTACGAATAGCCTTGAAGCACAAGGCTAATTCTCAAATTTCTATCCCCCGAAAATCACCCCGTTTCAAGCTGGGGTTTTGTGTGAAACGCCTCCATTTGTACCAGTAAGGAATAGTTGAAGGCCAGCCTTTTCAAGGTGACTGAACAGTCAACACAATTTTAGCCTGATAACACGTTGATTTTGGCAAAATATAGCACGAAATAAATATATAAAATTTATATTCCATCAGTTTTACAAATTACATGACCGCATAAAATTTTGATTTAAAAGGCTATTTTTCTCACCTTGAAAAGGCTGTAGTTGAAGACGTAACTTGCTGATATGTAAAGACTAACAGCAAAACTCCTGTATAGAATTACCAAAACTCATTCCTCACCAAGGAATTGAGAATTTTGTAATGAGAATGGTTTTTGAGAACGCTAAACCATTGAAAACAGCATTCTCAGTAGCATCTAGAGCAGCCCATCAGTAACGAGGGTTTGTAAGAAACGCCATAGTCAGAGGCTACTGGTACTTTTGGAGGCGTTTCACTCAAAACCCCAATATGAGAAATATCTTCCGGAAAGCTAGCATAGCGCTGGTAGAACTTGAGCAATACGGCAAACAGGACACGCCCTGTAATCGTTTTGCCCTTCAGCAGATAAATTTCATCTTTCCCTAACAGCCAATGGGCATTTAATCCCATTGATGACCAGATTTGCCTCATAGCCGCTCCTCAAAACACCACTTACGGATATATATAACGGAACGGCGAGCAATGTCAAATTTTAACAGCAATTCTCAATTAGAACTTCCACCCGGCCTAGCTTGCGATTCGATGTCGGAGTTGAGCATAAATGCCATCAAATGATCCCAGCTATCAAAGGGTAAATACAGCACCAATGTTCTGAGGTGTTCAAAAAAGGCTTTGCGGGAAAAGGGCTGCTGACGTAACTGCCGATACCG
>PDWI01005452.1_pt1 | contig 16414 bp, 11 predicted proteins | sample 1430891 | NCBI WGS metagenome assembly PDWI01 (sample SAMN01162508, study PRJNA174530) | Oral metagenome, whole genome shotgun sequencing project. | biome: Marine environment; feature: Marine mammal; material: Swab sample of the gingival sulcus; isolation source: swab sample of gingival sulcus...
GTTTAGCTTTGGATACAAGGCGCGCCGGTGAAGACAGTATTGCAATACGGCGAGACGGTGCAACGCCGTATCAAAAGTTAAACTATTCGGCTGTATCAAGGCAGGCCAGTGCAGACAGTACATTAGCTACGGCAAGCGAGCCTAACGCAAATAGGTTATTTTGCAGGTTGGGTATCATTTCACTGGCGCTGATAAGCTGTTTGCACACGGCGGCGTGGGGGTTGGATAATGCCGCTATTTTTGAAAAAACCAAAGTGGCGCTTCGCTATGGCGATATAGAAACAGTTGAAACGTTAATGCAACCGTTGGCGGAGCAAGGGGATGCGCAGGCGCAATACTTCTTGTCCTCTGCGCTCGATCGTAAAGCGCCTAAGCTGGCACAACAATGGCTACAAAAAGCCGCTGACCAAGGCTACATTCATGCACAGTTCAGTCTTGCAATGAAGAAAACCTTTGCCAATAAAACCCCCGTCCCCCAAACTATCGTTGATAAACTGATGGCATTAGCTGACAATGACGATAGAGAAGCACTCTTAGATTTGGTGTGGCTGACTCAAGTGTATGAGATGGAGGGTATAGCCGTTGATGCTCGTTATGAAAAATATTCTCGAAAAGCTGCATTGTTGAATGTTGCTGGAGCGCAAGAGGCGCTCAGTCGGCGCTACGATGAGCAAAAGAATAGCATTCTGGCTATTTTTTGGGCACGTAAAAGCGCAATGAGTACGGCCGCACAGGCTAAAGCCGGAAGTGTAGGGGCTCAATTGCGACTCGGTGATTTGTATCGCTATGGTAATTGGTCGTTATCCTCTAAAGGTGGTGATATTGAAAGTCCCACGCTTGCCGAATATTGGTACGAGCAAGCCGCCAAAAAGTCGCCTAGAGGCAGTGAAAAGTTAGGCAGGGTTTATCTCGAACGCTACCAAGACTATGCGAGGTATATGGGTTCAGAAGGTAAAGCGATTTCCAGCGAATTGTTAGACAAAGCCATTGATTGGTTTGAAAAAGCCATTGAACAAGGCGGCCGCAAATCAATTGCCAAAACCCTCGCCGAGCTGTACACCGAAAAAAGCGCAACAGATGACGATAGGGAAAAAGCCAAAAAATACCACGCGATGTTTATGGCGGACTTGATAGAAGCAGTGGCATCCGGCACAGTTGACTACCCACCCAATGACCCCAGCCGTCAAAAGGAGATTGGCAACGCATACCTTAACGCCCCCGTTGGGTTGAAAAATTTTGCTGAGGCTGAAAAGTGGTTCAAAAAATCCTATGAACAAGGGCATGCCGAAGCGGCAACAGCGTTAGGGCTATTGTATTTAAATTCAAATAACCCGCACAAAGACTTTGCAACGGCTAAACAATGGCTAGAAAAAGCCGGTGAGAAAGGCGATTCTGACGCTATGTTCCAGCTTGGTGAAGCCTATTTTACCGGTCAAAATACTCAGCGAGATTTGGATGCCGCCGAACAGTGGTTTAAAAAAGCGGTTGAGAAAGATAAAAATAACTATAAGGCAACCAAGCGCTTAAAAAACATGCCGCAGTACAAAAAATATGTCCGACCCAATATCACTCTCACCGAAGGCATTGTCGACATACTGAATGGCAATAGCGGGCAAGGCAAATCGCTACTCAGACCCTTAGCAGAGGCCGGTAACGCAGAAGCACAATATTACATGAGTCGTCCCTATTCTGGTTGGGGTAGGCCTGACCGCACATGGCTAAAAAAATCGGCCGAAAATGGCTTCGCCCAAGCGCAAATAGAATGGGCGGCAGTGATATTGAATGACAACACCATCAGCCAAGCAGAGCGAAACAAACAAACCTTGCAGTGGGTAGAAAAAGCAGCGGCACAAAACAATGTCGAGGCGGTTGCGTCATTGGCATACACGTATGAAAAAGGAGCTTTTTCCGAACGCGATGCCAAAAAAGCACTGAAGTGGTACGAAAAGCTATTGACGCTTGATGATATTGATGAATATCGCGACAACGCCACGGTTCGCATCGAACAACTCAAATCACAAATTGAGAAAAATCAATGAGAAAAACCAATAAGGTTAGGTAACTCCGATGAAAAGAACAAAACAATTACTCTTCCCCCTTATATTTGTCCCAGCCTTCGCGGTGATGGCCGATAGCCATCATCCCACAGCCAACGATAAGGCGGCAGGTAATACCCCCCTCGAACAAGCCTATCGCAAGCTGGGACACTATTCCCTGTTGCGAGAGCGGCTTTTCAAGCTCCCACAAGTCGGCAAAGTCAATCATCACAGCCAATATCAGGCCGGTGAGCAACAATCGACGGCTGAAAATATCTGGACGATGGTGCGTAGCGATTTGAGTGCCGGCTACCGCTGGACAGAACGCGTCACCATAGACCACGGCGAAGCGCTGACAAAACAAGGCGTACTCGGCAAAGCAACCGGCACAGTCGTCATCAACGAAGTCGCCCCCAGCGATGTCGATAATCCCGATGCCGGCTACCCCATTCCACTAGACATTAAAACAGAAGCTACATTAAAAACCGTGAAATCGGGCACTGAGGTTACGCAAACCCTACAGCTCAAACCCGATGACATTACGGGGGTGACGTATGACGGTTTTACCCTGACCCGAATAGAGCAAACGGAAAACAAAGCCGGCTCGCCTATCGTGCGCGAAACATTGCAATCAACGGCCTTTAGCTATGATGATGACGAGGGCTTCACGCTCTCTATTGCGCCGTTTGAGTTAAGTGCTACCCAAAGTGGCGCACAACGACAAAATTGGACGCTGGCTATAAGCAAGCTCAACGTCGCCGCTGTGATTGAGAAAATCCCGCTTGAAATGCGGCTGAAGCGCGCCCGTTTGACTCATACCAATGAACACCCCGTGCCAAAAACTGACCAATACTTCGAGCAACTGGGCACATCGAAAGCGACGATTGAGGGACTCGGCTTTTATGTGGACGGCATCGACGCCATCAAAATCGCCTCGATAACCAACACGCAAACCATAAAAAAAGCTGAGGACGGCTATCATATCAATGCCAAATTGGATGTTGTCCCCGATAGCGATATTGTCGGCTTACTCACGGGACGCGTGGGTATGCTTATCGACAGCGCCACCTTGACGCTAGAGCTTGATGGGGTGAGTGCCACGACATTAGATTTGTTCGCGTCACTGCAAACGAAAAAAAGTCCGCGTCGCTTGGTACGGGCGCTGAAAAACCTCGTCGAGGATTTTTCCCACCAATTGGTTTTTGATGGTGCGACTTTAAAGGCGACTCTAGTGATGAAAACCGATATGGGCGATGCCAACGCAACGCTTAAACTTATCCGCAACCCCGCGCTCGATGAGGATACGCTGAGTGCTTTGTTGAAATCAGGTGACTATAGTGCCATAGAAAGTGCTACCAGAGATGCCCTGCAAGTGGAAATAGCCGCAACAGCCGACCCACGCGTCAGTGCCATACTCGGCGTCTCTGATAGCATGTTGCGCGTCTCAATGCAGCCCAAGATTGTTGACGGAAAAGAAGTGTTTAATCTATCGTTAAGTAGCAAAAATGCCGTCTTTAACGGCCAAGTTATCAGGGAGTGAAGGTAATGAACCCGAAGAACAAAATTAAAAAAGCGAAAAAAGTAAAAAAAATGCTATTAGCTGGTCTTGCCGGCGTTGCCTATAGCGGCTGTGCCGATACGTGGCAGATACAACCCGATACGGCGCAATACGAGGTAACGGGGGCGGTTAAAACCATTAAGCAATGCTTTTTGAATAAAAAAGCCCTAAAAGCTCAGTCTAACAATAGCACCGTAAAAAAGGCCGATAAAGCCGATAAGTCTAACCCGACGGCTTTGTTTGATAAGGCCGCACCACCCTGTGACTGGCAAGTCATCAATCACTTTAATCGCGCCGGCAATCTCACCCAACGCGAGTTTGTCTCGCGTGGCTATCGCTTGGATTATACTTATCAAAAGGATAACGACTTAACGCGGATTGATTTTTACGATGAAAAACACATCCCCACGCACGTTATTTTCCCCGTTAAAACCGCTGTCAATGACAAAGGTACACGCCGTACAGTGCGCTACCCCGATGATGTCTTACATCATCGCTACGAGATTGTGCCGGTAGAAAAGGCCAGTCTAGGGCGGTTGGATAAACGCGATGCCATCAGACGCGAATACCAATACGACAAATCGGGACGGCTAGTCAATACGCTTTACTATAGTTATCACTACGATGGTTTAAACCCCGTCGACCAACGCCAGTTGAGATATGATGACAAAGGACGATTAGCCTTTATTTTGTATCGAACCGATGCGACATCCGCACCACGTAATCTTTTGGATTACGATGACAAGGGTGAATTAGCCAGTGAACGCTATGTTGGACATTCTGCCTCAGATGATAATGCCACCGTCTATAACAATCAATACACCAAGGATAGCCAAGGCAACTGGACGGTTTTGCAACAATTTCGCCAAGGTGAACTGGCCGGCGTGACTTATCGTGATATTGCATACTACGAAGAAGCCACTCAAGCGCAGCCAACACAACCGGCAAGCCAACGGTCAGACAAAACAGCCGCTAAAATAACAGCCAAAACCATAGACAACCAAGGGGAGAAATCGCAATGACTTCAAAAGTATTGACACTGATGGTTGCAACGCTGCTACCTCTAACGGCCTTTGCCCAAGAGAGCAAACCCCAGCCGGTCACTGATGAAACCGCCGCAAAATCCCCTCAATATGAGGAAACAAAGCGCTTTGCCGATGAAATTAACGTCAGCGCCGCGCGGCTCGATGGCCGTTGGCGGCTATTGGATAAACAACAGCAACAGCTGCTGAATAGCGACGGCAAGCCGGTGATTTATGATAAGGTCAAACAAGTTGAGTCAGCGCCTTACCTAACAGCTGTGTCAAAAGGCAAAGGCTTTTTACTGGACGCACAGGGGCAACGCGTTGCCGGTGTGCCCGATTTCGACACAATCACCGTGATTGATAACAGCCGGCCGGCACGTTATTTTGCCTTAAAAAAAGCCGGAAAAAGTGCGGCATTTGACAAGCAGACGGGAAAAACCACCGATTTTGTCTATGATTATTTTCCACATCCCTTTACGCAAGCAACGCAGCGGATAATTTTTAGACAAAATAGGCTATACGGCATCTTAGATAGTGAACTCAAAGAGCGCTTGCCGGCCAGCCTCGATAAAGTCTATCCCAAAGAAACCTTCGAGTGGCTCAAAAAGCGAGATAAAAACCACGGAGAGCAATGGGGCGCATTGGTCTATAAAACGAATATGCTTATTCCCCCCGACTATCGTGACCTTTATTGGACTGAAAAATACATCTTTGCACAGAAACGTGAAAACACCATCGAGGTTTTTGATTTAGCGACAGGAAAAATCATCAAAAGCACGGATTTCCCCATTGCCGATATTCAGGTTTCGTATTCGACCTCTCAGGCCTTTTTAGTGACCTTAAAAAAGGGCAAGGCCGGTATGGTTGATATAGATGGCAACGTCATTATCCCTCATCACTATGAAAATTTCTTTTTGGCCGATGTGAAAGGCGGCAAGCCGTTTTTCGCTAAAAAAGACGGCTATTACGGCTTGATTGACTTTCAAGAAACTATTTATATTCCCTTCGAATACGAGGACTTAACATGGTACAGTGAGCCGCGAGTGGTGCTTGCCGAAAAAGATCTAAAGTGGAAATTTCTAACCATTGATGGCAAAGCAGTATGTGACTGGCAAGATGGCATCGTCACGGAACGGTTTACGTCTGACGTGTTTGTGGTAAGAAATGCGGATTTAAATCAACAAGGGTTAGTTGATAAGTCTTGCCAATTAATTGTGCCCATTCAATTTGATGACATTAAACAAGACGGCGAACTATGGATTGCCGCAGATAAAAATGCTCATAAAACGATTTACAGTCAAACGGGTAAACAACTTGCCAAAGATGTGCTTTATTACACATTAAAGGGCAAGCAATTAAAGGTGCAAGGTAGCGACGAAAAATGGCGTACGATTGATCTCACGGCAGATGCGCCCAAAGAAAAACCGGCAAAGACGGCTAAACATTAAGTGAGAGGAATAATCTTATGAAATATTTTATGAATAATCCAATTAATCATTCAGCTAATAACCACCCACAAAGCAAACCTTTACTGATTGCCTTCATCGCCTTGTTGAGCGCAGTATCACCGGCACAGGCCGAGACAACAAGCAAAGTGTTAGATTATGACGAACTAACTGCGTTCTCAAACACCTACCAGCGTGGAAGCAGTGAAAGCGTCGCCAGCGTTACTAAAAACGGGCAAATCAGTTATATGAGTATTGAGGGGAAGCTGCTGCTACCATTTAAGGAACGACAAGATTTTGAAGTAGTGAATAACAACGCCTTCATTATCAAAAAAAATGACTTATACGGCATAGTCGATAAGTCGGGCAAGGTGCTGTTACCCTTTAATTACCGTCGCATTAAGGAAATGAGTCCGCATTTTTTCTCAGGTTCGCTGGAAAAAGACGGCAAAGCAACGAATGACGTTATCGTTTATCGCTCAGGAAAATTTATCGTAAAACCGAGTTGTAGAGAATTTGAAAAAGTCTATGACGACGAAATAGGTGTCTGCCGATATTATAACCCAAACATTTCTTGGCGCGTGTTTGTCGATAGTGAGGGCAACCAAGGGCAAACTAAGTACAAAGCAATCCAAAGCGTCGCAGATAAAAAATGGTTCATCGTTCAGTCTTATGAAAATGAGCATTACGGCATCGTTGATTTTACGAGAAAAACCATTGTACCGATGACGTTTAACGATATTAAAGTATTAGATAATGGCCTGATAGCCTATAAAAATCAACGGGGTTACTGGGGATTGTTGGATAATCGCGGTAAACAACTGGTTGATGCTCAATACGATCGTATTGATAATGTTAATTTATCTAGTCAGTTGGTGAAATTTTCACTAGACAGTCGGGATGGGTTGTTAAATGCTTTAGGCAAAGAAGTCATACCGCCGAAGTATCACTATATGAGAAAACACAAAGGATTCTTTATTTTTACTACGCCAGAGAATAAAGAGCATTACTTCACCCCCACGCTACAGCCCGTTGTTCTTCCCGATGATGTTGATTCTTACGAGCTAATTGGTGAGCGCATTGTATTCAATAAAGAAAAAGGAAATAAACAATTAGCTGATTTGGCAGGAAATATCATTATCCCACCTAAATACAAATATTTATCTCCGTTAGGTGAGTTTTTTGAGGCTAAAAAGTATACGCAGTCAAGAGACTTACTAACGGGCGTGCTCGATAAAAATGGCAAGGTCATCGTCCCCGTTGAATACAGTAAAATCACGCCGGCCGGTGACTTTTTCATTGCCAAAAAAAATGGCGAAGGGCGGCGCGATATTTTCAGCATTTATACCAATAAAGGCGAGGTACTATTTAAACCCCAAGCGTTTAGCTATGTGACCTTTAATGAGGAATTTAATGTGTTTTTATTGCTTGATGGCAAAAGCGACTATACACAAAAATATGTTGGGCATGTTGATACCTCCGGCAAAGTCAGCCGAGTGAATTTGTGGAAATACAGAGCGGCTAACCTCATTAATCCACAGCTTGACCAAGCCCGACTTAAGCGCAAGCTATGGGGGGTGTTCGACCGCGATGGCAAACAACTCTTGCCGTTTGAATATAAAAACCTGTTTACGATTATCGGCTTTTTTGACAAAATTTTTTATAAAAAAGACGAACTGTACGGTGTGATGACGCGTGCTGGAGACATTATCACCAAACCGCGCTTTGAGGAAATCGGCAGGGAACTTTATTACGAGGAGAAGCGAACAGATCTAGAAAAAGCCTTCCCACTGGTTACCGTCAAACGCAACCAACATTGGGGCTTGTATATAACCTAGAGACAGGCCGTGTCGTCTTACCGCTCGAATACGATACCATTGAGACGCGTGCCTTTAAGGTAAACGACGTTTATCTCGTTGAAGTGTCGAAAGCCAATAAAGTCGGGCTAGTTAACACCGCCGGCCAAGTTGTACTCCCTGCCAAATACGAGCAATACGATTGGATTTTTGCTGACAAAATGGTGGTTGGTTATAACGACCGACAGTGGCAAGCGGCTTTTGACTTGTCGGGCAAACCGCATTTTGTACATGCCGGTCTTAAACCCTCCGTGCCAGCTAGTGGTTCTCCTGACTAGCATGTTTGGATTGAGGACACGCTCTAGGGCATGTCCTCAATCGTCACTTAAAGCTGGCAAGTCAATCCGGTTAACGCTTCATCGGTTGACGAAGTGTTGGCAATCGATTACCCTAACGGCATTAAAAAAACCGATGAATGACTATGAGCAATACCCTACAACGATTTTTACTTGATGAACTCGATGTTCGCGGTGCGATTGTGCACTTAGATAGCGCTTGGCAAGCGGTGTTATCCCGGCGCGATTACGCTGCCCCCATTGCAGAATTACTAGGACAAGCCACCGTTGCCACGCTGTTGATGAGTAGCAACATCAAATTTGATGGTCAGCTGATGCTGCAATTGCAAAGCCCGAACGAGTTGTCTTTACTGGTGGTTCAAAGCGACAACGCCTACCATTTCCGCTCGGCAGCACGTTACAATGGTGGGGAAGCCGGCCAACTTAGCGATATCACCAAAGACGGCGTCATTGCCATCACTATCGAAGCCGATAAGGGAAAAACGCCCTACCAAGGCGTGGTCGGCATCAGCAGCGATGCCTTGTCAGAGAATTTGGAGACTTATTTTTCCCAATCAGAACAGCTACAAACGCTGTTAGTCTTACGGGCTGACGGCAGTCGGGCAGCCGGTATCTTGTTACAGGTGATGCCAAGCGCCCAAATCACTGACGACGACTGGACGCGCCTGCGTCACATGGCTGAAACTTTGAACTTGGCCGAATGCCAAGACGCCGACACACAAACGCTTATCGCGCGAATTTTTGCAGAGGATGGCAAGACGATTTACGACGCAGAAACGCCGGCTTTTGAATGTACTTGCTCCACCGAGCGCACACTGGGCATGTTGTCCAGCCTTGAAACTGCCGAGTTACAAGACATCGTCAACAGCGCAGAACCCATCGTCGTCGCTTGCGATTTCTGTGGGCAGCAATACACGCACGACACGGCGACCATTGCGGCGTTGTTGTCGAATAAAATTCACCCCAACTAATATAAAATAATTTTATACCATTCACAAAATATACAGTTTGTCATTTTGTAGAGACAGGGCGCTCCCTGTCTCTACGTTCCAAAATACTATCTATTGGATTTGGTATAACAAAAGGTTCAATCACCGGCAATGGTGCTCATTATCGTAGGAGCAGACACGCGGGGCTGCCTTTGGTTGGAGAAATCTATTGGCTTGTTGTTTCAGAATGATTTTATTGATGCCTTGAAACAACCGCCACGCTCATCTAGCGCCAATAATAATACACTAAAGCCGCCGCACCCAAAGCCAATAAACCACCAGCAACGGCCAAAGCAATTTTTATCGGGCTCTTCGGGTATTGACCGGCGACCTTGCCGGTTTGGCCGTTGATAACGGTTTGGTAGATTTTGCCACGGTATTCAAAGCCGCTATACCACACCGGCAACATCAGCAACTTATAAGTGGAATCGCGATATTGGGTACTTTGAGCCAGTACGCGCTGGACATCACCGCCGATATCGCGACAAATGGCGAGGTGAATATCGCGGCTCATGCGCTGTTTGGCCACTTCGAAGGCTTCCCCCAAATCCAATTGATAATAATCGGCTTTTAAGCCGGCCAAATATTCAGGTGTATAGGGTTGTGCACTTTCCAAACACCACGGGCGCAGGCCGTTGACAATGGCTTTGGGAATAAACATGGCCGCCAGTATCAATACGTCGTCAAACATCACCCGAACGCGACCGGCAGCTGGATACCAACGCGTTTTTTGCACTGGTACGGTGACGGTTTCACTTTTGCCATTGACGGTGCGCGTTTGGCGGACGTAATCGATGTAGTGCTCGCCGCGCTGGCCGTTATAGTCGGTCTCAGTGAGGCTGTCAAACGTCCAGTGTGGCACGTAAACGCCTTGAAATTCCTTGCTGTGACCGGCCATTTCTTTGAGGACATTGGGCGCAAACCAGCGCTTTTTCATCCAGCCGCCCAAGTGCTTTAAAGCCGTTTTCTTATCTACTTCAAAGGGCACAATGGCCTCAATCGGCAGATGGTTGCTCTGCGTGTCTTGCTTGGCCATTGGCGTTTGACAGTACGGACAGACATCGGACAGCCGGCTGACATACCACGGCGACGTCGCACCACAGGTGCTACATTGGACATGCGTCGGCACATCTTTTAGCGGCTGGAGCTTGAGGGCTTTTAGCGCCACGTCCAGTGGCGATTCGCTGACGGTCTCGCCGGCTGGGACTTCAATGGCTTCGCTGTGGCCGCAAGCGACACAGCGCACAGCGCGCTCCCCCGTGTGATAGTGCATGGCCGAGCCGCACTGTGCACACGTAAATTGGTGCACTTTGGCGGCTTTTTTCGGCTTGCGCTTCGCCGCCAAGGCTTCGGCTTCAAACAAGGGTAATTCGTTTTCGCTCATCGCGTCTCAGTTTTGTTGTATTACTCGCTTGGCAACGGCGGCGGCAAGTGTTGCGTGTCAATATCGGGGATGCTTTCAATGGTCTCCCACTCGCCCATACCCTTGCGCCAAATTAAAGTGCTGGCATCGGCCTCGCCTAAGTCCATGCGGTGATAGACTTCACTAATCGCCATCGGGCCGACGCGTTGACCTAATATCATCAGATAATAGATTTTTTCCAATGGGGGTGGCTCAGGTGCTGGCGGCGGGGGTGGCGTGTCATCACCACCATCATGGGATTCTTCGCGCATACCCTGCGCCATTTGCCGTCCCATTTCCATCCCCATAGACATGCCCATGCCGGCATCCAACATGGCATTGCCACCACCACCTTCGGCCAAGCCTTTGGCGGCTTGCATTTGGGTGTATTTGTTCATGTCATCGCCGAGGATATTCATGTTGGTTTTTTCATCCAACATTTTTTGCACGTTCTCCGGTAGGGAAATGCTCTCGATAATAACTTGGCCACAATCTAGGCCGTATTGTTGACATTCCAACGCCAAGTGCTGTTTGAGCTTTTCCGACATCTCGCCGTAGCGCACCGGCAATTCCAGCACGCCAATTTGGGCTTCGGTCAGCACTTCGGGGAAGTGGGCGGCGATAGAATTGGTCAGTTGCTCGCTGACCTCGTTGATTTCAAAGTTGCCGTCCGTGCCGACCAGCGTTTTCAACAACTGCTCAGGACTGGTGACGCGCAAGGTGTAGTTACCAAAGGCGCGTAAGCGCACGATGCCAAACTTCGCATCATTCAATATCACCGGCTGTTTCGTGCCCCATTTTTGGCTCAAAAAGTGGGTGGTGTTAAAGAAGTAAATCTCGGCCTTGAACGGGCTTTCAAAGCCGTGATGCCAATTTTGCAGCGTCGATAAAACCGGCAGGTTGGCGGTTTTTAGCTCGTAGATGCCCGGTGGAAAAACGTCGGCAATTTTGCCTTCATTGACAAAAATGGCCGTTTGTCCCTCGCGCACCGTCAGTTTAGCGCCGTATTTAATCTCGTTGCGGTAGCGCGGAAAGCGATACACCATGGCTTCATTATCTGTTTGTAACCATTCGATAATATCGACAAATTCGCTACTAATCATTTTACCAATTCCCATGACTTTTCTCCGTTATGCTGTGGTGATTTCGGCTTCTTTAATGGCCGCTTGACGCAGGGCATCTTTGAGCTCATGCTCGGCTTTCTCCAATTCAACCAAGGCCTCGGCGCGAGCTTTTTTACCCTCGGCGGAGATTTGCAAGCTCTCTTCAATGGTTTGAATGAGGGTGTCGTTGGCTTTTTTCACCGATTCGATATCAAAGACACCGCGCTCGATTTGGCGACGGGCCTGGGCATTGCCCTGCTGCAAGTTGGCGGCGTTGGCCTCTAGCAAATCGTTAGTTAAGTCATTGGCTGCCTGCAAAGTATCGGCGGCTTTTTGCGAGCGATAAATAGCAATGGCTTGTGCCAACTGCTGACGCCACAGCGGAATGGTGTTGACCAAGGTCGAGTTGATTTTAGTCACCAAGCCCTTGTCGTTGTTTTGCACCATGCGAATACTCGGTAGCGACTGCATGGCCACTTGGCGGGTTAGGCGCAAGTCGTGAACGCGGCGCTCCAAGTCATCGCGCGAGGCGCGCAGGTCTTTCAAGTTTTGCGCATCCAACATCTCTTGCGTTTCCTCGGCAATTTTGGCCAATTTGGGGATGTCTTCGCTGTCTAATAAACTCAATTTTTTCTCGCCGGCGTCGATATAAAACTCCAGATTGTGGAAGTAATCGAGATTGGCATCGTAGAGTTTATCCAATGATTTAATGTCGTGCAATAAGGTTTCTTTGTGCTGCTCCAAGTGGTTAGAGATACTTTCCACTTGCTCATTGACTTCTTCGTAGCGCTGTTGGAACTTGACAATCGGCTTGGCCTTACGCAGTAGTTTATCAAAGAAGGATTGCTCCTTGTTCGGGTCGAGCTTTTCCATATCAAAGCCACGCAACACCGTCACCATCTCGCCCAACATCGCACCGGCCGGCCCTGCGTCTTTGCTTTTGACGCCGTCTAGCATTTGGTCAGAAATGGCTGTTAGCTGTTCTTGCGCTTGCGAGCCGTAGTGGATAATGTCGTTGGCGTCCAAATCACCTAACTCCGCCATGGCGTTATTGATGGCAGCATCGTATTCCGCACTCGGCAAGTTGTCTTTGGCTAAAGACAACTCACGCGAAACGGCTTCGCTTTCGGCAACTTGCAGGGCGTTCAGTGCAGAAACGTCGGCATGAGTCGTCGTTTGGGTGGCCGTCTGCGTTGTCGTCTGGACAGGGGCTTGGGTTTGTGTCATAAGGTGTACTCCTTAAATTAATTGTTATTACTTATTTTTGTTCGTTTTTCATCTGCTCATCAAAGACTTCCAACTGCACATCAAGTCGCATCTGGTCGTCATTAAGCAGCTTTTCTTCGTGTTCAGCAAAGGCTTTAGTGGCTTCGGCCAAAGCATCGCTCAAGCGCTGACGGTAGCTTTCGCCTTTGTCGTATTTATCCAAGGCAATGTATTGCTCCAGTATCTCCTTGATGCGATTGGTATAGACGTTCAAGAACCGGCGCGCGCGACTGGCATCGGCCGGTGATTTCGACACTAGCTCCAAAATGCGATACGACTGCGCCACCACTTGACCGGCGTTATGGGCAATGGATTGGTCGCGTTCGCACAACTGCTCCACTAGCTTTTCAATGTCCTCAATATCTTGGTAAGCGCCGGTAATAGCTTCGCGCGTAGCTTTGGGCATCGCATCAAAATCCACCGGCGTTTCGGCCGGTTCTTCTTTTGCGCCATAGACCAAGTAATAGCCGACCATGGCGCAGGCGCTCATGCCGACCATAACGACTATCGGTCGACGAATCAACAACATCAGCAATAGCATGCCGAGGCCGATAAAAATCATCGCCAGTCCGCGACTGTCTTTGGGACGCGTAGGTTTTCGCAGGGCGCGATTTTCCGCCAAACGCGCCAAGCTACTGCGGTTCAAATGCGCGGCACTGTAGAAAAAGCACAGCGCGCCGCCACACAACAACAGCTTGAATACACTAAAAGTCAGCAAGGACAGCAGCAACTTGATAAACAACGGTGCCGGTAAGATATAGAGCATTAAGCCGTGCAAACTCAGCGCCGATGGATTGGGGGCGTCGTGTTGGTATTCTTGTGGCATTAGGCGAAAATCCCCCATAGTGACATTAATCCAATGGAAAAAATCAGCAACAAAGTGCCGATGATTTGCTTAAATCCCTGCGGTAGCAGGTCGTCGTTTTTCATGGTGTTTCTCCGTAGGTTAGGCGGCTTCGTTAGACGGCCGCTAATTAGACGGCCGCTCAGTGGCTTTTAGTGCCCAATATGGGGGCATAGTAAGCATTTTTCCATAGCATAGCACAAAAAAACGCCCACCCATGACAACATTGCGATTTTTTCAATGCATCAGGGTAAGCGATTTCGGCAACATCCTACCTCACCGTGTCGGCAGCTGTTAAGCATTTCAGTGTTGTTTTGATTTCTCAGCTTTCTCAGCTTGTTCTAGCATTGGCTCATAGCGCTTATCGGTCAAGGTTTTTAAAAACGCCACCATGGCGTCGATTTTGCGGTCGGTCATAGCTTGAGCTTTCAAGTCATCCAGCGCCAAATTGTCAGGCACTTCCGGTTCGCCCCACGGCTTGCCGGTCTCAGGGTTGAGTTTGCGCTCAGGGTTGTTGTACTTATCGTAGAACAACACGACGGTGCGTAAATCTTTAAACACCCCATTATGCATGTACGGGCCGGTGACGGCGACATTGCGTAGCGTTGGTACTTTGAATTTGCCTTTGCTTTCGGGAAACTGCGCTTTGGGATTGTGCCACAAGCCAAAGTCGGTGGCCGTCACCCCATTGAGTTTGCGCAGGGCGACATTGGTCGGCACGCCGATATTGTGGTACTCAAAATTGCTAAATACCTCGCGCGGATGGTCTTCGCGTTGCAACTTGTGGCAGGTCGAACAGCTGACGTTGGCGTTGGAGAAAAACAGCGAGCGCCCCAAATCTTCCAATACCGTCAACTCGTACTCGCCGCGCAAAAAGCGGTCATATTTGGAATCGAATGGCGCAAACAACTCCTCACCCTTTTCAAACTCACCAATGGCATCGGCCATGCTGGCATAGGCTTTATCCACGTTTTGAAAAACATCGTCGCCGTAAATGGCTTGGAATTGGCCGACATAGGCGGGATTTTCCCGAATGCGCGCCACCACGCTGGCCTTATCTGGCATACCCATTTCGATAGGATTCAGTGGCGGCCCACCGGCTTGACCGGCCAAATCGGGTTCACGACCGTCTAAAAACTGGCCGCCTAAAAATGCCGACTTGTCTTTTCGGCTGCCGGTATTTTTTTGAAAAACGGGGAAGAACATGGCATAGGCCGCCGTAGGGGCATTGCGATCGCCAATCGATTGACCGTCATCGCCTAGCGACGCCATATTGTCAGCGACTTGATTGCGCTGATCGACAAAAGCCGTCGCGGGGTCGTGACACGTGGCACAGCTCATTGTACGATTTTTTGACAAATTGATGTCGAAATACAAAGCCGTCCCTAACGCCACTTTCATTGCGTGTTTCGGGGAGGGCTTCGCCGGCACAGAGGGTGAGGGAGACGGCTCTGACGCCTTATCAGCCGGCGCGGTAACAGCGGCTTTTTCAACAGCATCAGTTGATTTTTTTAGATTTTGGGCATCAGCCGACGCATCATCGGCAACCGCTGCGGTCAGCACCCATAGCGTCACTATCGCGGTAAGTATTTTTTGCATGGCAAGGTCAACAGGTTGTTATGTGATTTTAGTAGGCTGGCGAAAAAGCCCCCACCGTTGTCCGCCGATTATAACAGTTTTTCCCGTTTCGCAATGCCGTCATAGTTGAGTGATTTACTCTGTTTTATCCCATTGAACCACGGGGTTCACAACTAGGGTGGCAACTCGGCCGCACACGAGGCCGCGCCCTAGACTCAGCCCCACTCACCGGCGCGGTGATAAGGGTGATTGTGCAAAATTGAAACGCTGCGATACAGGGTTTCCGTGATGACAATGCGGGCAATCGGATGCGGTAGTGTCAAATCCGACAGCGACCAGCGTTCGCGAACAACTTGTCGCACCGAAGGATTAAAGCCCTCCGGCCCACCAATCAGAATGGCCAAATTGTCGCCGCTATCGTGAAAGCGCTGGAGTTTACCGGCCAGTTTTTCACTGGACAGCCGCTGACCACCGACATCCAATGCCACTGGCACAAAGTGTTTGGGGATGGCGTCGATAAGCGCTTGGCTTTCGGCTGCGATAATTTTATCTAGGTTGGCGTTTTTGCCGCGCTTTTGTGCGGCAATTTCGCGTAGCGTGAGAGAAAAATCCGGCATGGCGGCAAAGCGCTTTAAATACGTTTGCGTGCCTTCGTTAACCCAACTGGGAAGTTTAGTCCCGACGCTGATAATTTCGATTTTCATAGTGATTGCCAAATTATGATTACAAGGGCAATTGTAACAGCGCCAACCAAAACCAGCAATTATCGTAATGAAAGATTGGCAGCCTTCATTTTTAAAATCAAGTTATGCTATACAAATTAGCATAATTTGCATTTGATATGTTTTTTTGAAAAAATTTCATCCATGCTTTAAATAATTTTTTCAAAATCAAATTATCGACCACCACTGACATAATATTTAACGTGAGTTCGGGATAAGCAAGAAAAAAGTTAAAAAAGAACCCCAAATCTGATAAAGTTGAGCTGTAACAATAACAAAACCAGATAGGGGTTC
>PDWI01005453.1_pt1 | contig 16414 bp, 17 predicted proteins | sample 1430891 | NCBI WGS metagenome assembly PDWI01 (sample SAMN01162508, study PRJNA174530) | Oral metagenome, whole genome shotgun sequencing project. | biome: Marine environment; feature: Marine mammal; material: Swab sample of the gingival sulcus; isolation source: swab sample of gingival sulcus...
CTTTTGTAATAGATGAGGCTTCGTGTATGCCAACTTTTACTTTTTCTAAAAAATTATAATATTCATCTTGTAAAGACATTTATCCTCCTATTTTAAATATGCACTATTATAACTTACTTAAACTTTAGATATATTTAGTTATATTAATTGTAATTTACTTACAATTAATTAAGTTAAATTACGATATAATTTCACTTTTAAAAGAAAAAATAAAGGAAGAAAAATGATAGCAAAAAAATATGAATTTATAGTATTTGCTTTTTTTATGAGTATGCTTATGAGTATTATAATGTCTGGTGTGATTACTTTTATAAATATTGGCTTGGTGGAAAATTTTATATCTATTTGGTTTGAGGCTTTTTATAAGGCTTTTATAGTAGCTTTTCCTACGGTTATATTTGTAGTGCCACAAGTGAGAAAACTAGTAAGAGTATTTGTAAAAGATTGATATTCTTTTACAAATTTCCTCTTAATTTAGTATTAGTTATTTTTTGTTCATTTTTGCTCGCATTTCATTAAATCCTGATACAAACTTTCCTAAGGTTTTTGAGAGAACTTTTTTTTCTATTTTGATGTCTATTATATAAAAGCTACTAGTATCCTCTAAGGCGGTATCTAAACTCTCTTTTAGTTCTGTTCTAGTTCTAGCTTTTAAACCCTTCCCGCCTAAGGCATTTGCAATCATAGAAAAATCTAAATTTGGTAGATTATTAAAATCTGATTCTGGCTGAAAAGTTCTTAGCATTTCCCAACTTGCATTATTAAATACTAAAACAATAGGGTTCAAATCATATCTTGGTAAATTTAACAATTCCCAACCTGTCATTTGAAAAGCTCCATCTCCAACTAAAATCAAAGGTCTTTGTTTTGTTGCTATTTGCAAGCCTATTCCTGCTGGTATTCCAAATCCCATTGTTGCATAAAATCCAGGTGCTACTAAAGGAGTGTACATAATATCTAAGGTTGTAAAGAAACAATCTCCCATATCAGATGCTATTGGCATTTTTCCTTTACTTTTAAACAAATCATTTAGTAATATTGCTACATCATTTGGTTTGCATATTTTATCATCACAAATAAATCCTTGTTCAAAAGTATCTTTTACATTTACTTTTGTTTCAGTTTTTTTCTTAGCTCTAAGCTTTTTTATTAGTAATTTAATCAAATGTTCTAAAGGAATATCAGAATAAGACCTATACCCCATAGAACATTCCCCATCACTAGCTAGTAAGACATTTCTAAAGTCTATTGATTTACCTGATAGGGCAAAATTATTATCATTTAGAAGTACCCCTAGCAAAAAAGGAACATCTGCTTTTTCAACTAATCGTCTTATTTCTTTATCTCCACCACTTCCAAGATAAGTACCTTTTAGATTAATACCTTTTTCTTCTGCAAACAATCCCCTTCCCATTAAAGTAGTAACAACAGGTAAATCTAAAAGCCTTGCAAGTTTTGCTACTTCTTTTTCTAGAGCATATCTTCTTACTTCCACTCCTGCTACCAAAACAGGATTTTTTGCATTTTCAAGTTTTTCTAAGACATCATTTGCACAAGCATCTAAAGCTTCTTTTAAAGGCTCCCACAAATTCTTTTTAGGTGATGGAACTTTACCACAAGGTAAAAACACCTTATCTCTTGGTATCTCAATATAAACAGGTCTTGAATGTTTTTTACAATTTTCCAAAACCCTTGCAATTTGTTCTGGTGCTTTTTCTAAATCATCCAATATTACTTGATCACAAGTAACTTCTTTATATACATTTAATTGAGAATTTAATGTCTTTGCTTGATGATGTACTAATAAACCTGTTGCTTTATCACTATGTCCAGGACCTCCTGATATAACTACAACAGGTGATTTTTCAGCATAAGCTGAAGCTATGGGATTTACCATATTAAATCCACCTGCTCCATAAGTTACAGCTGCAACAGAAGGTTTTCCGTGTATTCTAGCTGCTGCATCTGCTGCAAAACCAACTGCTGGTTCATGACTTAAATAATAAGCTGGTAAAATATTTGATTCTTCAATAACTTTAAAAAAAGGTAAGGCAAAATCACCAGGTATTCCAAATATTTCAGAAATACCGTGTTCTTTTAATCCATATAATAGTTGTTCTCCTAAGTTCATATCCTATCTCCAATTTTAATTTAAGGTCGATTGTAACATTTTTGAATGATATTGTCAATTAAGAACTTATGTGCGATATAAGAACATATTAAGAGATTTTTATATATAATGGGGAAAAATTTGAAAGAATTATATGACTAAAGAATTAAATCGTGGTGTATTTTATATGCTTATATCTTCTATTTGCTTGGCATTTATGGGTTCATTTGCAAAGATACTAGCAACAAATCTTCCTACAATAGAGATTGTATTTTTTAGAAATGTTATAGGAGTTGTTTTAATAGTTCTAACTTTTTATAAAAAACCTTTAGTGCAAGAAGGTGGTAAGCCTTTTTTACTCTTTTTTAGAGGATTTATAGGTTTAATAGCAATGCTTAGTTTTTTTTATAATATTTCAACTATTACTTTAGCTGATGCAGTTACATATTCTAGAATGTCTCCTATATTTACAGCTTTATTTGCAATGTGGTTTTTAAAAGAAAAAATAGGCAAAAAAGGCTGGTTTGCCATAGCTTTAGGGTTTACAGGTATGCTTTTTGTTATGCAGCCTGTTGGTTTTGCTTTTGAAAAAGCCCATTTTTTTGGTCTGTTAAATGCTATTTGTGCAGCCTTAGCTTTTACAAGTATTAGAGAGCTTAGAAAGTATTATGATGTAAGGATGATAGTTCTTAGTTTTATGGGAATAGGTACTATTGTACCTTTTATTTGTATGTATTTGTCCTCTTACTTTCAAAATGATGTATTTAGTTTTATGCTTGGAGAGTTTGTTCTTCCAAGTGGAATACAGTGGTTATATATAGCAGGTATTGGTCTTAGTGCATCATTGGGTCAGATTTATATGACAAAGGCTTATGGGGTAACAAGAGCAGGAATTGTTGGAGCTACTGGGTATAGTGTAATTGTCTTTTCTTTAATAATAGGATTATTATTAGGAGATGACTTACCTAATATTTTTGGATTTTTAGGAATTTTTGCTATTATTTCAGGCGGTATATTAATTGCAAGGGAAAAAAATTAGATGGATAAAAAAGATATAGTTACGGCATTTACAAAGGGTTTAAATGTAATTAAGGCTTTTGATGAAGAAAATACAAGTATGACTATTACAGATGTTGCTAAAAAAGTAGATATTACAAGAGCTAGTGCAAGAAGACTTTTACTAACACTTGAATCAGAATCCTATGTTTCTCAAAGTGACGGTTTTTTTTCCTTAACTCCTAAGATAATAGAACTAGGATATAGTTATTTTGCTTCTTTACCGTGGAGTGATTTAGCATATAAAAATATGAAAAAAGTAGTAGACGCTTGTAAGTTATCATGTTCTATTTCTATCATAGATGGGACAAATGTTATTTGTATTATGCGAATACCTGCAACAAGAATATTAAGTGAGGGTATACATGTTGGTTCTAGGTTACCTGTAGCTTACAGTGCAACAGGACGATTATTTATGTCAAAAATGAAAAATGAAGAGTTATATGAATATATATTAAAATTACCTCTTAAAAAATTGACAAAAAAAAGCATAACAAATCCAAATACCTTATATGAACTAATACTAAAAGATAGAAATTCTTCTTATCAAATAGTAAAAGAAGAAATTGAAGATGGATTGATTTCCATAGCTGCACCAATTTATAATAGAGACAATAAAATGATAGCAGCTATGAACATCGGTACACACTCTAGTTATAAAAATATAGAAATTTTAGAAAAAGAGATTATACCCCATTTACTAAAGGCTACAAAAGATACAACCCAAGCCATAAAACTTCTTCAACAATACTAAAAGATATAATATAAAACTGTTATATCTTTTTAAATCATACTAAAAATACATAGTTTTACACTATTTAATAACTTATCAAAATTTATTTTTATTTTTCTTGATTTTATAGTCTAAAAATCTAAAAAAGAACTTTTGTTCGTTAAGCGAACTTTAAACTTATTCATATTATAATTTTCGTACAAATGTTCGGAAAGTAAAAATTAAGGTTAAATATGGATTATTCTTCAATACCATATATGCAAATTAGAGGCGGTAGTTCTAAAGGTATATATTTTAATAAAAATGATTTACCAAGTGATGAGACATATCGAGATGAAATAATATTAAGCATAGTAGGACGTGATGAAAGACAAATAGATGGTTTAGGTGGGGCAAATCCTTTGACAAGTAAGGTAGCCATCATTAGCCTTTCAGAAGATAAAGATGTTGATATTGATTTTTTATTTATGCAAGTTGTTGTGGGAGAAAATAGAGTTGATACATCACCAAACTGTGGAAATATTTTAGCAGGAGTTGGAGTTTTTGCCATTGAGAGTGGATTAGTTCAAGCAAAAAATGAGCAAACAAGCATAAAGGTAAAAATGCTAAATAGTGGAAATATTTGTGAACTTATTATGAAAACACCAGATAAAAAACTAAGCTTTGAAGGAAGTGCTAAAATTGATGGTGTTAGTGGAACATCAGCACCGATTATTTGTAACTATATGGATGTAGCAGGTTCTATTTGTGGTAGCCTTTTTCCAACAGGAAATAAAAAAGATATTGTAAATGGTATAGAAGTAACTTGTATTGATAATGGTATGCCAGTTGTATTAATACCAGCAAAACAATTAGGAATAAGTGGATATGAAACTTGTGAAGAATTAAGTAAAAATGATGATTTAAAAAATAAAATTGAAGATATTAGGCTTGAGTTAGGAAAAAAGATGAATTTAGGAGATGTTAGTAAAAAAGTAGTTCCTAAGATGAGTATTATCTCAAGTCCTAAAAATGGTGGGGCTATAAACACCAGAACTTTTATACCCCATAATTGCCATTCAGCTATTGGTGTTTTAGGTGCGGTTTCAGTTGCTAGTGCTTGCTTATATGATGAGTGTGTAACAAATGGAATTTGCCAATTAAACTGTTCTAAAATATCAGTGGAACATCCAAGTGGAGAATTTTCAGTTGAACTTACAACAAAAGAAAAAAATGGGCAAGTTAGTATCATAAAAGCAGGACTTTTAAGAACAGCTAGACTTATAAGTAAAGGCTTTGCTTATCCCCATAAAGATATATTAAATTAGGAGAGAAAAATGGAAAAAAAAACTTGTATGGCACCAAATAGAAATACAAAAATACCAATTTATAAAACGATGAAAAATGCTTGTGATGCACATTGTCATATATTTGGACCTAGGGATAAATTTCCCTATTCACAAAGTGCTACATACTGGCCACCTGATACTTCAGAAACTCAACTAAGAGCTATGCATGATAAAATAGGAATTTCAAGGGCTGTTTTAGTTCAAGCATCTTGCCATGGAAAAGACAATAGTGCAATGCTAGATGCTATAAAAAATGACCCTAAAAGATACAAAGGTGTTTGTATGGCTGATGATACTTTTAGTGATGAAGACTTTAAATATCTTGATGAAAATGGAGTTAAGGGAGTTAGATTTAATTTTGTAACTCACTTAGGAGGCGCACCAGACCTTGAAATGATGGAAAGAGTTATAAATAAGGTTATTCCTTTAGGATGGCATTTAGTTATTCATGTAAATGCTCAAGATATTATAAAATATGCAGATTTTTATGCTAAGTTTGACTTACCTATTGTAGTTGATCATATGGGAAGAGTGCCGACAAGCCAAGGAATAGAACAAGAAGCATTTAAGATTTTATGTGAGTTTATGAAAAAACCAAATTGGTGGGTAAAAATATCTTGTGCTGAAAGAATTGCCGTACAACCTCCTTTTTATGATGCAATTCCTTATGCTCAAAAATTAGTTTCTATTGCACCTGATAGAATACTTTGGGGAACAGATTGTCCACATCCAAATATTAAAAAATATATGCCAAATGATGGTGATTTGATGGATTTATTTCCACTTATGGTTCCAGATGAAAAATTACAAAAGAAAATTCTTGTTGATAATCCAGCAAGATTATATGGATGGGAGGATTAAAAAATGTTAAGGGAACAACAATTAGGAGTTGCAATTAAAAATATCCAAAGAGCAGAACAAAAGGATATTAATAACTTAGAAAAATTTGGAAGTGCAACAGTCCATGAAGCTCAAAAAAGAGTAGGAAATTTAGAACCTTATTTAAGACCTATTTACAAAGGAAAAAGAATAGCAGGTAGTGCTATTACAGTTTTACTTCAACCAGGGGATAATTGGATGTTGCATGTTGCTATGGAGTTAGCAAAACCAGGGGATATAATCATAGCAACTTGTACAACAGAAAATAGTGATGGATTTTTTGGAGATTTACTTGCAACTTCAGCTCTAGCTCAAGGGGTAAAAGGGCTTGTTATTGATGGCGGTGTAAGAGATACAAAAGATTTAGAAGAGATGGATTTTCCAGTATGGTCAAAAGCTATTAGTATCAAAGGAACTGTTAAAAATACCTTAGGTTCTGTAAATATTCCTATTGTGTGTGCTGGACAGCTTATAAATCCAGGTGATGTTATAGTTGCTGATGATGATGGTGTTTGTGTGGTTGAAAGAGAAAGTGCAGAAGAAGTAGCTAATGCTGCACAAGCAAGGGAAGATAATGAAGGTGCAAAAAGGAAACAGTTTGAAGATGGTGTTTTAGGACTTGATTTATATAAGATGAGAGAACCTTTGCAAAATGCTGGTTTTAAGTATGTTGATACTTTAGAAGATTTAAAAAAAGGAGAATAGCTATGATTATAGATTGTCATGGACATTATACAACTGGACCTAAGCAATTAGGTGATTATAGGGAAAAACAAAAAGAAGAACTTAAACAAGACCCTTTAGTAGAGCATATAAAAGGCGAACTTAATATTTCAGATGAACAGTTAATACAAAGTATAGAAAATAACCAATTAAGACTACAACAAGAAAGAGGAACTGATTTAACTATTTTTTCACCAAGAGCTAGCTGGATGGGACATCATATAGGAAATATAAGTACTAGTAAAAACTGGACTGAACACTGTAATGAACTAATATATAGAATAGTTGAGCTTTTTCCTAAAAATTTTGTAGGAGCTGCTCAATTACCACAATCCCCAGGTTATAATATAAAAACAAGTGCCAAAGAACTTGAGAGATGTGTAAAAGAATATAACTTTATAGGGTGTAACTTAAATCCAGATCCAAGTGGAGGATACTGGAATGATGTACCACCACTTGATGATAAATACTGGTATCCACTATATGAAAAGATGGTTGAATTACAAGTTCCTGCGATGGTTCATGTAAGTGGTTCTTGTAATCATACACAACATACTACAAGTTCTTACTATCTAGGAGCTGATACAACGGCATTTTCCCAACTTATGATGAGTAAAACACTATTTAAAGATTTTCCTGATTTAAAATTTGTAATTCCTCATGGTGGGGGAGCAGTGCCATATCACTGGGGTAGATTTAGAGGTTTATGTGATATGCTAGATTTAGATAATCTTAATAATATCATAGAAAATAATATCTATTTTGATACTTGTGTTTATCATCAAGAAGGTATTGATTTGTTACTTAGTTTAGTTCCTACTAAAAATATACTTTTTGCTTCAGAGATGATAGGAGCAGTTAGGGGCATTGACCCTTTAACGGGACATTATTTTGATGATACAAAAAGATATATAGATAAAGCGAAAATAAGTGATGAGAAGAAAAAGATGATTTTTGAAGATAATATAAGAGAAGTTTATCCAAATATAAATAAACATATAAAAAAGCATTTTGGAAAGTAAGATGAAAAAAGATTATGAAGATATTCCTGGAACTTATGTTTTTGATTTAGAAGCTAGTGTAAAAGGTTATCCTATAAATAAATTTTGTGAAACATTAAACACAGAATATGGAAGAGAACAGTTTTTGACAAATGAAGATGAGTATTTGACAAAATTTGGTATGAGTGATGAACAGATAAAAGCAGTTAAGCAAAGAGACTTAAATACTCTTTTATCTTTAGGTGGAAATATATATTATATTTTCAAAATTGCAGCAGTTTTAGGAAAAACTATGCAAGATGCAGGTGCTATGATGTCAGAACCTAAGATTACTACTAAAGAATTTTAAGAAATGATGATAAGTGGTGGTAGAAGCATAGAAGGAAATAGAAGTATCAAAGAAAATATGGAGAAAAGAAATGGCTAAATTAATAGGAGGTCTTGGAACTTCACATATACCAACCATTGGTGCTGTAATGGATAATAAAACTATGACTGGTGCTTATTGGGAAAGATTTGTAGAAGGTATTAAACCAGCAAGAAAATGGATGAAAGAAAATAAACCTGATGTTTGTATAGTTATTTATAATGACCATGGTTCAAACTTTGGTATCACTTTACAAAATGTCATACCTTTTGGAATAGGAATGTCAAAAGAGTATAAACCTGCTGATGAAGGATATGGAAGAAGAAAAGTACCTACTTGTGAAGGTAATCAAGAATTATCTATTCATTTAGCCCATTCTTTATTGGCTGATGAATTTGATATTGTTCAATCTTATGAATTAGATGTTGATCACGGTGTTACTGTTCCTTTATCTATACTTTGTGGTGAAGACCTTGAGCAATGGCCCTGTCAAATAATACCTTTATATGTTGGTGTTATACAGTATCCTCAACCTACTGGAAATAGATGTTACAACTTAGGAAAGGCTTTGAGAAAAGCCATAGATTCATATCCTAAAGATTTAAAAGTTGCTGTTATTGGAACAGGTGGATTGTCTCATCAACTTCAAGGTCCAAGGGCAGGATTGTTAAATCAAGAATACGATAAAAAATGGCTAGATGGTTTGATAAATGAACCTGAAAAAATCAAAGATATTTCCGGAGTTGAACTTATAAGAGAAACTGGAAGTGAAGGTGCTGAAGCTATTATGTGGTTAGTTATGAGAGGTGCTATGGATAAAGAAGTAAAAGAAGTTTATAAGTTTATGCATAAGCCAGTATCAAATACTAATTATTCTTTAGTAATTTTAGAAAATAAATCAAATTAAGGAGAGAAATATGAAAATTTGTGTTGTAGGAAATGGTGCATTTGGTAAAAAGCACTTAGATGCTTTATCAAATATAGAAGATGTTGAGGTTGTTTGTTTAGTTGGAAGAAGAGAAGAAGGTACTAAAAAAGTAGCCAATGATTTTAATGTTCCAAATTATGCCTTAAGTTTAGAAGAAGCTTTAAAGTATGATTTTGATGCAGCTATTATAACAAGTCCAACTCAAATTCATGCCAAACAAGCAATAGCTTTAATGGATGCCAGAAAACATGTGATGATTGAAATTCCAATGGCAGATTCTTTGCAAGATGCACAAGCTGTTGTTGATAAACAAAAAGAAACTGGACTTGTAGCCATGGCTGGACATACAAGAAGGTTTAATCCTTCCCATCAATATGTTCACAATAAAATCAAAGCAGGTGAGCTTAATATTCAACAAATGGATGTTCAAACATATTTTTTTAGAAGAACAAATACAAATGCCCTAGGAGAACCTAGAAGCTGGGTTGATCATCTATTATGGCACCATGCTTGTCATACAGTTGATTTATTTGCTTATCAAACAGGCGAAGAAATCTCTGAAGTTCAAGCTATGCAAGGACCTATTCATCCTGAACTTGGAATTGCACTAGATATGAGTATAGGGCTTAAAACAAGTTCTGGAAAACTTTGTACTTTATCTTTATCTTTTAACAATGATGGACCTTTGGGAACATTCTTTAGATATATTTGTGATAAGGGGACATATATAGCTAGATATGATGATTTAGTTGATGGTTATGAAAAAGCTATTGATGTTAGCAAGGTTGCCGTTTCAATGAATGGAATTGAACTTCAAGATAGAGAATTTATCTCAGCTATCAAAGAAGGAAGAGAGCCAAATGCTAGTGTTAATCAAGCTTTAAGTGCTATGAAAGTTTTAGATGCTTTAGAAAAAAAGCTAAATTCTTAATATAAAAGGAAAAGAAAATGAAAAAAATACTTACAACAACTGTGGTTTCGTCAATATTATGTACTGCTTTATGGGCTAAAGAAAATAAAACAACTTTACTAGTTCATCACTTTTTAAGTTCTAAATCACCTGCTCATACTAAGTTTATAGTTCCTTGGGCTAAAAATTTAGAAAAAGTTTCAAAGGGTAAAATAAAAGTAGAAATATTTCCATCTATGAGTATGGGTGGAAAACCAAATGAATTATATAAACAAGTAAGAGATGGTAGTGCTGATATTGTATGGACTGTTGCTGGATATACACCAGGGGTATTTCCACGAACAGAAGTTTATGAACTTCCAACAGTTCATAAAGGAGATGCCGTTGCTACAAATATAGCAATAAGAGAAAATTTTGATTTAATTAAAGATGATTATAAAAAAGTTAAGCCTTTGATGATTCATGTACATGCAGGAAATGCTATGCATCTAACAGGTAAAAAAGTAACATCTTTAGAGGATGTAAAAGGTTTAAAACTTAGAACTCCTTCAAGAGTTGGAGCATGGCATATAAAAGCTTTGGGAGCAGAACCTGTTGGTATGCCACTTCCTGCTTTTCCACAAGCATTATCAAAAAAAGCAATAGATGGTGGTTTGATACCATTTGAAGTTTTTCCACCATTTAAGTTTCATCAGCTAACAAAATATTCAGTTCAAGGTGAAAATGGTGAGAGATTTGGTACTTCGGTATTTTTATTTCTAATGAATCCAAAAAAATTCAAAAATTTATCTAAAGAGTTACAAGGGTATATAGAAAAAAGTGTAGATATGGTAGCAGCTAAACAAGTTGGACAAGTTTGGATGGATGTTGAAAAACCAGGTATGAAAATGCAAGCTAATTCAAAAGATAGTGAAATTATAAAAATATCTAAAAAAGAAATGGCTAGATTTGATGAAGTTGGTCAAAAAGTTGTAAATAGATGGATAAAAGAAGCAAATAAAAAAGGCATCGATGGTCAAAAACTTGTAAATAAAGCAAGAGAGGCAATAAACAAAAATAGTAAATAAAGGTTTATATATGGAATCTTTTTTAAGAAAAGTATGTTTAGTCTGGATTAATTTAGCTGGTGTTTTATTAATGGCAGTAGTTTTAGTTACTGTTTATAATATCGGTGCTTTTGGTTTAGACAGAATTGCTAGAAGTTTTGGAACTCATATTGGGGGGTTACCTGGATATGAAGATTTTATAAGACTTGCTATGAGTTGTATTGCTTTGATGTTTTTTCCAATAACACAATTAGAAAGAGGACATGTTTCAGTTGATTTTTTTGTTGGTAAATTATCTACAAAAACTCAAATTTTTATAGATAAGATATGGCTTAGTGTTACATTTTTTGTAGTTGTGTTTTTGGGGATTTATATGTATGAAGGAATGCTAGAATCTTACGAAGATAAAGCAGTTTCAAGTGTATTAGGTTGGATAGAATGGCCTTTTTATATACCTAGCATTATATCTTTGTTTTTGTGGGCTATGGTTTTGATTTATCAAGTAGTATTTAAAAAAAAGGAGCTTAGCAAATGATTGAAAAAGAATTAATAGGACTAGCTGGAATTATACTTTTTTTTGTTCTTTTGATACTTCATGTAAGAGTTGCCCTTGCTATGATAATAGTTGGAATAGTAGGAACTTATGCTTTGTCTTTAGTACTTCCTTATGTAAGGTTTGAGCCTTATATAATGCAATATAAATCTCTTTTATGGGAGAGTATGGCAAGTTATGAGTTATCTGTAATTCCCCTTTTTATACTTATGGGTTATTTAGCAAGTCATACAAAACTAGCCCAAGATTTGTTTGTAGGAATGAATGCTATTTTAGGACGATTTAGGGGAGGACTTTGTATAACAGCTATTGGTTCTTGTGCAGGATTTGGTGCAGTTTCTGGTTCATCTCTTGCAACAGCTTCAACTATGGGTAAAATTGCATATCCTGAATTGAAAAAATTAGGTTATGCCTCAAGTTTATCCACTGGAACACTTGCTGCTGGGGGAACTTTAGGGATACTAATACCACCTTCAGTTGCTTTAATCATATATGCTCTTGTAGTTGAAGCATCTATTATAGAGATGTTTCAAGCTGCTGTGCTACCTGGGCTTATTGCAGTGTTGTTTTTTATCTTAGTTGTGATTATACAAGTGAAGTTAAAACCCCAATTAGCACCTTTGAGTGAGCCTATGAGTAGAGAAGAGAGAAATAAGGCATTAAAAGGTCTAATACCAGTTATCTTAACTTTTGGTTCTATTATCTTAGGTTTAGGACTTGGATTATTTACTCCAACACCAGCAGCCGCCGCAGGTGTTTTTATCATCATGATGTATGGATTGTATTTACGAAGAAGAGGGGAAGGTGAGGGATTAACACTAAAAAGACTTAGAGATAGTATAGTTGAAACTGGAATTGCTAGTGCAATGTTGTATTTTATCATCTTTGGAGCTGAAGTTTTAAAAGGATTTTTTAGTCGTTCTGGTCTTCCTCAAGCTATGGCAGAGTGGGCGATGACCGCACAAATAAACCCTTGGTTGATACTAATAGCTGTGCTTGTTATGTTTATCATTCTTGGTTTTTTTATGGAATCTTTAGCGATGATTTTAGTTATAGTTCCTTTTTTATGGCCTGTTTTAGTAAGTATAAATGGTGGTGAATATGTAAGTGCAAGTGATGCTGCTTTTGGTATGACTCTTGATGAACTTAAAATTTGGTTTGGGGTATTGTCTCTTATAGTAATAGAACTAGGGCTTATCACACCACCTGTTGGTTTAAATGTATTTATCATATCAAAAATAGCAAAAGATGTTCCTATGATGGAGACATTTAAAGGAGTGATGCCATTTTTTGCATCAGAAATAGTAAGAATTGGCTTACTTTTATTGGTACCATCTATTGTATTGATTTTACCTAGATGGTTGTCTTAAAATATAAACTAAGGAGAGAAAAATGAGCAATATTACACACCCTACGGGAAAATTTGATAATCATGCAAGAGAGTATAAACATATACAATCTCTTCCTTTAGCAGCAGCTATGGGTGCTGAAATAAAAGGAGTTGATTTAAGCAATGTAAGTGATGAAGCATTTAAAGAAATAGAAGATGCTTTATATAGACATAAACTAATTTTTTTTAGAAATCAAGAATTGAGTTTTACAGACCATGAAAACTTGGTTTTAAAATTTGGAGATTTTGGAACTGATGCTTATACCACAGGTGTAAAAGGTCATCCAAATATTCAGCCTGTTATTAAAGAAGCAGATGTAAAAACTAAGATGGTTTTTGGTAGTGGCTGGCATGCTGATTCCGTTTTTTTAGAAAAGCCACCTTCAATTGCAATAAACTATGGTAAAGATATGCCCCCTTATGGAGGTGATACTATGTTTGCAAATAGTGTTTTAGCATACAATAGTTTAAGCGATGGCATGAAAAAACTAATTGAACCATTAAGAGTTTGGATGAGTGCTAAAAATGTAGTTGCTTCAATGCAAGCAGAAAAAGATGCAAAAGAAGGAAAAGTTACAAACCTTGGAAATATCGAACTTGATGTAAATACTCAAAAAATGATAGAAGGAACTTATCATCCTATGGTTACAACTCATCCTGTAAGTGGTGAAAAATCTTTATTTGTTGATAAGACTTATGCTTGTGGTATAGAAGGATTAAGTGAAGCTGAAGCAGCACCACTACTAAAATATCTGTCTGATTTTGCTACTCAAGAGTCTTTTACATGTAGACTTAGATGGGAAAGTAAAACAGTAATTATGTGGGATAATCGTATTTGTTTACATCAAGCTTTTAATGACTATGAAGGATTTAGAAGAGAGATGTATAGAGCTACTGTAATGGGCGATAGACCAAAATAAGGATAGGAAATGGAAGATATTTTTACACAAAAACATACCCCTTATGGATACTCTAAGGAAGAATGGCAAGCCAGACTTGATTTAGCATTGTGTTATAGACTGGTTGATTATTATGGTTGGACAACACAAGTTTATAATCATATTTCACTTAGAATTCCAGGAACTCAAGACCTACTTATCAATCCTTTTGGATTGTTGTATAGTGAAATAACTCCATCAAATCTGGTAAAAATAGATATTGATGGAAATAAAGTTGATGATAGTCCTTATCCTGTGAATAAAGCAGGATTTGTCATTCATTCAGCTATTCATAAAGCAAGAGAAGATTTGCATTGTGTTTTACATACTCACAATCCTGATACTCAAGCAGTTTCGTGTTTAAAAGGTGGTTTTATACCACTTATGCAAGAAGCTTATCAGTTTTATGAAAGGGTTGGATATCACGATTTTGAAGGAATTGTTCTTGATGAGAGTGAACAAGATAGATTAGTTTCTTCTTTAGGAACAAGCAATCATACACTTTTTTTAAGAAATCACGGTGTTATAACAGCAGGAAGTAGTGCAACATGGGCTTTTGTAAGAATGTATAATATCATACAAGCATGTATGGTGCAACTAAAAGCTATGGCAAGTGGGGATGAGATAATACAAGCATCAAAAGAAGCTATGATTAAAACAAGAGAACAATTTGAAGGAGGAGCCGCTCAAGCAGGAGCTCAAATAAGACATCCTGAATGGGCTGCTTATTATAGGCTTATGAAAAAAATTGATCCAAATTGGGATAGATAGGAGAAAGGAATGGAAACAAAAAAAACACAAGTTGCTATCATAGGAGCAGGACCTTCTGGTTTACTTTTAAGTTTATTATTGAATAAACAGGGTATTGATACTGTGATTTTAGAAAGAGTTACAGGAAATTATGTTTTAGGAAGAATTAGAGCGGGGGTTCTTGAACAAGGTTTTGCTAAGTTAGTAAGACAAGCAGGAGCAGGACATAATATGGATACCTTAGGTGAAGTTCATCACGGTGTTGAACTAGCAATTGATGATAAAAGAGTTCCAATTGAACTTACAAAATTAACAGGTGAAAGTGTTATTGTTTATGGGCAAGTAGATATCACAAGAGATATGATGGAAGAAAGAGAAAAAAGAGGAATTGAAGCTATTTATGAAGCTAGTAATGTCCAACCACACGATGTAAAATCTGATAATCCATATATAACTTATGAAAAAGATGGTGTTAAATATAAACTAGAGTGTGATTATATAGCTGGTTGCGATGGTTTTCATGGAGTTTCAAGAAAAACTATTCCTGATGAGCTTAAAACCGAATATGAAAGAGTTTATCCTTTTGGATGGCTAGGACTTATGAGTGATACACCTCCTATTAATGATGAATTAATTTATGCAAAAACAAAAAGAGGTTTTGCCCTTGCTTCTATGAGATCAAAAACTAGGTCAAGATATTATTTACAAGTTCCATTAACAGATAAAGTTGAGGATTGGAGTGATGAAAAATTTTGGGAAGAGCTTAAAAAAAGAATGCCAAAAGATGCTGTAAAAAATCTTGTAACAGGAAAAAGCATAGAAAAAAGTATCGTTCCCACTAGATCATTTATTTGTGAACCTCTTCAATATGGAAATCTATTTTTAGTTGGAGATGCTGGACATATCGTACCTCCAACAGGAGCAAAAGGACTAAATCTTGCAGCTTCAGATGTAGCGACTTTGTACAAAATACTTACAAGGGTGTATAAGCAAGGTGATAAAAAATGCATAGAACAATACTCTCCAATTGCACTAAGAAGAGTGTGGAATGGAGTTAGATTTTCTTGGTGGATGACAGATCTATTACATAACTTTGGTGATGATAAAGACTTTTATACTCAAAGAATGGAAAGCTCGGAGTTGGAATTTTTCTTAAATTCAGAAGCTGGTAAGAAAGTTATAGCAGAGCAATATGTTGGTCTTCCCTACGAAGATTTAGAATAAGCAAGTAAAAATGATAAAGTTTTTACTTGCTTAAGTGAAATTTGGATATTATATCTCTTAAATTAAAAAACTAAGAGAGAATTATGTCTATAAATTTTAAAGAACTAGCAAACAAATATCAAACACCGTATTATGTATATGATTTTAATCATATTACAAAACAATATGAAGAACTAAAAGGGGCTTTTAAAGCTAGAAAATCTTTAGTTGCCTATGCTATAAAAGCTAACTCAAACTTAAGTGTTGTAAAACATTTGGCAAACTTAGGTTCAGGGGCTGATTGTGTAAGTATTGGTGAGGTTAAAAGAGCTTTAAAAGCTGGCATAAAACCATATAAGATAATCTTTTCAGGGGTTGGAAAAATTGATGATGAGATAAGACAAGCTTTAGAACTTGGGATTTTACTTATAAATGTAGAAAGTGCAGCTGAACTTGATAGAGTTGAATTTATAGCAAAAGAATTGGGAAAAATAGCAAG
>PDWI01017917.1_pt1 | contig 16412 bp, 14 predicted proteins | sample 1430891 | NCBI WGS metagenome assembly PDWI01 (sample SAMN01162508, study PRJNA174530) | Oral metagenome, whole genome shotgun sequencing project. | biome: Marine environment; feature: Marine mammal; material: Swab sample of the gingival sulcus; isolation source: swab sample of gingival sulcus...
TCGTGGACGAATTTGGTCTCATACGCGGATTCGCGGTCGTCGAAGGTCGTCATGGTGGGGGCCTCCCTCAGTTTTTGTCCCTTTACATATGCCTCTCGCGTGGGCCACAGGCAACCCTGAGTGCGCGCCCGAGGCGGATTTCGCGCGCGCCCAGCCCGCTTGCGGGAAACCGGCCCATGGACTATGACGGCGGCAAACCCGGCGCATGTCGCGCCGGGGCACGAGGGCGCACCCATGGCACGACGCAAGAAGCTCTACGAAGGCAAGGCGAAGATCCTTTACGAAGGCCCCGAGCCGGGCACGCTTGTCCAGTATTTCAAGGACGATGCCACTGCCTTCAACGCCGAGAAGCGGGATGTCATCGAGGGCAAGGGGGTGCTTAACAACCGCCTGTCGGAGTTCTTCATGACAGGGCTGGCGAATATCGGTGTGCCGAACCACTTCATCAAGCGGCTCAACATGCGTGAACAGTTGATCCGGCAGGTGGAGATCATCCCGCTGGAGGTGATCGTGCGCAACTTCGCCGCCGGCTCCATCTCCAGACGGCTGGGGCTGGAAGAGGGGACGCCGATGCCGCGGCCCATCGTCGAGTTTTCCTACAAGGATGATTCGCTGGGCGACCCTCTGGTGCCGGAGGAATATATCATCGCCTTCGGCTGGGCCTCGCAGCAGGATCTCGACGACATCGTCGCGCTGGCGCTCAGGGTGAACGACTTCCTGACCGGGGTGATGTTCGGCGTCGGCATCAAGCTGGTCGATTTCAAGATCGAGATCGGCCGGATCTGGGAAGGCGACTACATGCGCCTCATCGTGGCCGACGAGATCAGCCCGGATTCCTGCCGTCTGTGGGACATCGAAACAGGGCAGAAGCTCGACAAGGACGTGTTCCGGCGCGATCTCGGCAACCTCGCCGACGCCTATACGGAGGTCGCCCGCCGCCTTGGCGTGTTGCCGTCGAACGTGACCCACGCGCTCAAACCGACGCGAATCAACTGAACCGGGCGGGGGACGCCGCCGCGCGGCGGCGTCTTGCGCGAGCGCGCGCTCGCGCCCACTGGCCCCCCGCCGCGCTTGCCTGTATGAAACCCGAAAGCCCGGCGGGGCGGGATTCGAAGGAGAAGGCGCATGAAGGTCCGCGTTGACGTGATGCTGAAGAACGGGGTTCTGGACCCACAGGGCGAGGCGGTGCGCCACGCGCTCGGGTCGCTCGGATTCGAGGGGGTCGGGAAGGTCCGCCAGGGCAAGGTGATCGAGCTGGAGGTCGCCGAGGGCACCTCCGGGGACACCATCCGCGACATGTGCGAGAAGCTGCTCGCCAACACCGTCATCGAGAACTACACCATCACGGTTCTCTGACATGCGCGCGGCCCTGCTGACCGGCTTCCGGCAAGCGCTGGAGCTGACATCCCTGCCGGACCCGTCCTGCCCGCCCGACGGGGTGGTGTTGCGGGTGCTGGCCTGCGGTGTCTGCCGGTCGGATTGGCACAGCTGGACAGGCTCGGACCCGGATGTCGACCTGCCGATCGTGCCGGGGCATGAGTATTGCGGTGTGGTCGAGGCCGTGGGGCCGGGCTGCCGGGGCTGGACCCCCGGCGACCGGGTGATCGCGCCTTTCATCCTCGCCTGTGGCGCTTGCCCCGATTGCGCCAGCGGCCACCAGACGATCTGTGCCGCGCAGGCCGTGCCGGGCTTCACGCAGGACGGCGCCTTTGCCGAGCTGATCGCGGTGCCCCATGCCGATGCCAACCTCACCCGCCTCCCGGAGAACATGGACCCGGCGCTGGCCGCCGCACTGGGCTGCCGTGTCACCACCGCCTGGCAAGCCCTGACCGACCGCGCCGCGCTGGCGCCGGGCGAGTGGCTCGCCGTCTGGGGCGGCGGCGGTGTCGGGCTTTCAGCGCTGCTGCTGGGCCGTGCGCTGGGGGCGCGCGTCGCGGTGATGGACGTGGTCGCGGAAAAGCTCGCCTTTGCAAAAACGCTGGGGGCGGATGTCGTTCTGAACGCCGCCGATGCGGATGTGCAGGAGCGCCTGCGCGAGGCCACCGGCGGGGGCGCCCATGTCGCGGTCGAGGCGCTGGGAATCGAGGCGACCACCATTGCCGCCATGCGGTCGCTGCGCAAGCTGGGCCGGATGGTGCAGGTCGGCATGCCCGTGGGCGAACACGCCAACATGACGCTGCCGTGGGATGCCGTCTATTCCGGCCAGCTCACCATCCACGGCACCCGCGGCATGCCCGGCCACCGCACCCCGAGCCTGCTCAACATGATCGACGGTGGCCATGTGGACCTCACCCCGCTGATCGCCCGCCGCATCCCCCTGAGCGCGGCCTCCGCCGAGCTTGCCGCCTTCGACGGCCCGACGCCCCCCGGCGTGGCCGTGATCACCGATTTCACCCGCTGAGAGGAGTTCAGCCCATGAAAGCCGCCGTCATCGTCTTCCCCGGCTCCAACTGCGACCGCGACATGGCCGTCGCCTTCGAACAGGCCGGGGCCGATGTGGCCATGGTCTGGCACAAGGACGACCACCTGCCCGAGGGCACCGACATCGTCGGCGTGCCCGGCGGTTTTTCCTTCGGCGACTACCTGCGCTGCGGTGCCATCGCCGCGAAGTCGCCGGTCTCGCAATCGCTGATCGCCCATGTGGAGCGGGGCGGCTACGCGCTGGGGGTGTGCAACGGTTTCCAGGTGTTGACCGAAACGGGCCTGCTGCCCGGCGCGTTGATGCGCAATTCCAACCTGAAGTTCATCTGCAAGCCGGTCGTCCTGAACGTCGCCACGGCCGACAGCGCCTTCACCGCCGGCTACGCGAAAGGTCAGCAGATCACCGTCCCCGTGGCGCACCATGACGGCAATTACAACGTCGACGCGGCAACGCTGGAGATGCTGCGCGGCGAAGACCGCATCGCCTTCACCTACGCCGACAACCCCAACGGCTCCACCGCCGACATCGCCGGTGTCCTCTCGGCCAACCGCCGTGTGCTGGGCATGATGCCCCACCCGGAACGGGCGGTGGACGCGGTGCATGGCGGGACAGACGGTGTGGCAATGTTCCGCTCGCTGAGTGACAGCCTGGTGTCGGCCTGATTGTGAAGCGCGGCGCGGCGCGGTAGTCTCGCCGCATGGCCTTGACCAACCGACCAGACAGGGGCACCGGAACGCCCGTCGCGCGGCGCATGTCGCTGCGGGCGCGCTTCGCGCTGTTGCTGCTGGTGGGCGGCGCGGTGGCGACGATCTGGGTGTCGAACGACTGGCTCACCCAGCGTTACACCGAAACCACGCGGTCGCGCGCCGAACTGCGCCTCGCGCTCTACTCCGGCAACCTCATCAGCGAGTTGCAGCGCAATTCCGTCGTGCCGCTGCTGCTCTCGCGCGACCCGGCCCTGATCGGCGCGCTCAACTCGCAAGACTACGCCATCTCGTCGCAGCGCCTCATCTCCTACCGGGAGGAAATCGGCGCCGCCTCGCTGTCGCTGCTCGACGCCGACGGGCGGATCGTCGCCGCGACACACCGTGAACAGCTCGGCACCAACCTGCGCGCCGCGCCCTATTTCGTCGACGCCCTGCGCGCCTCCGAGACGGTCTTCACCACCACCCGCAGCGAGGCGGGCGCCTATGAATTCACCTATGCGCGCAAGATCGAGGCGGGCGGGTCGCTCATTGGCGTGATCGTCGTGGCGGTGGACCTCGCCAAGTTCGAGCAGTCCTGGGCGGGAATTTCCGACGCCGTTCTGGTGTCGGATTCGCAAGGCAAGATCATCCTCGCCACCGAGCCGAAATGGCGCGGCCAGACGGAGGCGGCCGCTGTCGGGGCGCTCCCCCCGACCACCGCCATCCAGCGCGCTGTCCGCACCACCTCGGCATGGACCACGCTCCCCGCCGAGACCTTCTTCGCCGGCGACGAGGTGCTCAGGCAGGCGACGCGCATCCCCTTCCGCGGCTGGCGCATGACGTCCTTCACCGCCTATTCCTCGGTGCGCGAGCGCGTCAACGGCATGTTGGCGCTGGAAATCATGGGCTTCGCCATCCTGCTCGCGGCGACCTTCTACGTCATCTCGCGCCGCGCCACCTCACGCTCGCTGCTGTTCCAGCTCGAAAGCGCCGAACTGCGCACCCTCAACGAGGCGCTGCAACGCGAGATTGCCGAGCGCCAGAAGGCCGAGGCAAACCTTCAGGTGGCTGAACAGACGCTGGCGCAAAGCTCCAAGCTGGCGGCGCTGGGCGAGATGTCGGCGGCGGTCAGCCACGAGCTGAACCAGCCGCTCGCCGCGATGAAGACCTACCTTGCCGGGGCCAAGCTGCTGCTGCAACGCAAACGTCCCGAGGAGGCGCTCTCGTCCTTCCAGCGCATCGACGACCTGATCGAGCGCATGGGCGCGATCACGCGGCAGCTCAAGTCCTACGCGCGCAAGGGGGGCGAGGCCTTCGAGCCGCTCGACGTGCGCAAGTCCGTCTCCATGGCGCTGGGCATGATGGAGCCGCAACTCAAGCGCCGCCATGTGCGCATCACGCGCAACGTGCCGCGCGCGCCGGTGATGGTGGAGGGCGACAGGGTCCGGCTGGAGCAGGTGCTCATCAACCTGCTGCGCAACGCGATCGACGCCACCAAGACGGTGGCGGAGCCGCAGATCGACATCCTGCTCACCGCCAGCGCCGACGAGGCCCGCATCTCGGTGCGCGACAATGGCTCCGGCGTCGCCGATCTCGACCAACTCTTCGAGCCGTTCTACACCACGAAATCGCCGGGCGACGGAGTCGGTCTGGGCCTTGCCATCTCCTCTGGAATCGTCGCAGACCTTGGGGGACGGCTCACCGCGCGCAATGCGACGACAGGGGGGGCTGTATTCGAGGTGGCATTGCCTATCTTGAAAGAAGAGGACAAGAATAACGAAGTCGAAGCGGCAGAATAGCCGTAGGGCACAGCGCCCGGGGGAGCCGGGGAACGGCCGGAAGGGGGCCAGAGGGTAAAGCATATGGCACAGGCAATGAAGATCGCAATCGTCGATGACGAACAGGACATGCGCCAATCCATCTCGCAATGGCTGGCGCTCTCGGGTTTCGACACCGAAACCTACCCCTCCGCCGAAGAGGCGCTCAAGACCATCGGCGCGGATTACCCCGGCGTGGTGATCTCCGACATCCGCATGCCCGGCATCGACGGTATGCAATTCCTCAAACGCCTGATGAGTATCGATTCGGCGCTGCCCGTCATCATGATCACCGGCCACGGCGACGTGCCGATGGCGGTCGAGGCGATGCGGGTCGGCGCCTGGGATTTCCTCGAAAAGCCCTTCAACCCCGACCGCATGACGATGCTGGCCAAGAAGGCCACGCAGGCCCGCCGCATGACGCTCGATGCCCGTGCGCTGCGTCGTGAATTGGGCGACGGCACCACCATCATGAAGAAGCTGATCGGTGCCTCCCCGGTGATGGAGCGTCTGCGCGAAGACATCCTCGACATCGGACAGGCCGACGGCCACGTTCTGATCGACGGCGAAACCGGAACCGGCAAGACCCTCGTCGCCCACGCCCTGCACGCGGTGGGCGCCAAGGCGGGGCGCAAGTTCGTTGTCGTTGGCGTCGCGGGGCAGGAGGAAGACGAGCTTGGCGTGAAGCTGTTCGGCCCGATGGAAGAGGGCGGCGCACAGCCGCTGGTCGAACAGGCCCGCGGCGGCACGCTGGTGCTGGAAGACATCGAGGCGCTGCCCGAGAGCCTGCAAGCCCGCCTGCTCGCCTGGATCAACGACCAGGGCACCCCGCCCGAGACCCGCGTCGTCGCCATCTGCAACACGCAGGAGGCGGGCAAGTCCTGCGAGGAAAACCTGCGGCCCGATCTCTTCTACCGCCTCGCTGCGATGAAGATCACCCTGCCGCCGCTGCGCCAGCGCGGCGAAGACATCCTGATCCTGTTCACCCGCTTCGCCGACCAGTTCGCCGAGGAATACGGCTGCGCCGCGCCCACGGTCACGGCACAGGAGGCCGCCCAACTCCTGCAAGCCCCGTGGCCCGGCAACATCCGCCAGCTCGTCAACATCGCCGAACGCGCCGTCCTGCAATCGCGGCGCGGCGCGGGCACGATCTCGTCGCTCCTGATGAACGACCACGAAGACGTCCAGCCCGCGACGATGACGACGGAAGGCAAACCGCTGAAAGAATACGTCGAGGCCTTCGAGCGCATGCTCATCGACAACACGATGCGCCGCCATAAAGGCTCCATCGTCGGCGTCATGGAAGAACTCTGCCTCCCGCGCCGCACCCTCAACGAGAAAATGGCCAAATACGGCCTGCAACGCTCCGACTACCTCTGACACGTGTCGCATCCGTGGCGCGGCCACGTCTGGGGGTTTCACACCCCCAGACCCCCGTGAGGTATTTATCGACCAAAGAAGGAGATGACGTAATCCCCCAATTTCCCTTCTTTGGTCTACAAATACCTCGGGGGGTCCGGGGGGCTGGCCCCCCGGAAAACGGATAAAGCGCGCCGCAGGCGCACCGTGTATCAAAGCTTCAATTGGTGTCCCGCGCCAGACGTCCTGCGCGCCCGCCGCGGCGCTTTTTCAAAAGCGACGCCCGCTCCGGCAACTCTTCCATCACCGCGCGGCGTTCGTCGTTCGACATCCCGCCCCACGCGGCGATCTCGTCGCCGGTGCGCAAGCATCCTGTGCATAGCCCCGTCTCGCGGTGGATGACGCAGATGTTGATGCAGGGGGTGAGGGGCTTTTCGCGGGTCACAGGTGCCGCATCCTGTCCAGCGCGCCTTGCAGGATGTAGCCCGCCGCCACGTGGTCGATCACGTCGGCGCGGCGCGCCCGCGAGGTGTCGGCTTCCAGCAGGGCGCGTTCGGCGGCGACGGTGGAGAGGCGCTCATCCCAGAAGGCGATGGGCAGGTCCAGCACGCGGGCGAGGTTGCGCGCGAAGGCGCGGGTGGACTGGCAGCGCGGGCCCTCGGTGCCGTCCATGTTGCGCGGCAGGCCAAGCACCAGCCCGCCGATGCTGCGTGTGGCGAGGATCTCTTGCAGGCGTTCCACGTCGGCGGTGAACTTCTTGCGGCGGATCGTTTCCAGCGGCGTGGCGACTTGCCGGAAGGGGTCGGAGACCGCGACGCCGATGGTTTTCGTGCCGAGGTCCAGCCCCGCCAGCGCCGAGGTGTCGAGCGTGTCCGGGGCGTCGGCGAAGGCGGTTTGCGCAGCGGTCCATGCAGATTGTGCGCGGGCGGTGTCGCCCAACACGGCGAGCGCGCTGAAGAGCTGTTGCCACCGGGCCGGGGCGCCGCCCTCGGTGGTGAGCGTGTCATACAGCCCCGCGACCATGCCTTCGATCATCGCCGCCTGATCCGCGTCGGACATTTCTGCGGCCGTGGCCCTGTCTTGCGCGGTGGGGCCGCGCGACAGGCCGGCGTTGGCGGCGGCTTCGTCGACCATGGCGAGGGATTCGGGGTGATTGGCGAAGACGTTGCGCGCCTCGTCCCAGATGGTGCGGGCGTAGTCGGCATCGCCCAGAACCATCAGCCCGGCGATGAGCTGTGCCCATTCGGGGGCGGTGCCGCCGGTGTTGGCGAGCTTGTCGAGCAGGGTGGTGACGGTTTGCCGGATGGCGGCGCCGTGGTCGGCCTCGGTCGGGGCTTCGGAGGGCGGGGGCAGGATCTCGGTGTCGTCGAAGGGCAGCGGTTCGCCCAGACCGGCGGCCTTGGCGGTGTCGTCGATGAGGGCGCGGTCGCGTGCCGCTGCGGCGAAGACGGACTGCGCCTCGCCCCAGATGCTGCGGGCGCGTTCGGTTTCGCCCTGAAGAGCGAGCACGGTCAGAAGCTCGGCCCATTGCGGCGCGGTGCCGCCCTGCGTGTTCAGCTCCAGCATGAGGCGGTCGGCCATCTCGCCCAGCCGCTCGCGGCGCTGATCAGGCGTGAGGCTGGCGTCGTTGGCGATGTCTTGCGCGGTCGGCCCGGCGGGGGCGGCTTCGGGCAGGGGGGGCAGGGTGTAGTCGACGCCCGCCGACAGGGCGAGCTGCGGGAGGCGTTCGCGGATCGGGGCGACCCAGGGTGCGTCGGGAGCGGAGGTCTCCAGCAGGCTGCGCCAGATCTGGAAGGCGAGGTCGGGGCGGCCGGTCTGGAGGTAGGTCAGCCCGGCGTAATACTGGGCGACCTGGTTCCGGGCGTCGAGCGTCAGAGCGCGGACGACGGCGCGCTCCGCCTCGGGCGAGACATAGCCGCGCGCGGCCAATACCAGCAGGTCGGCGTGGCGGGAATAGTCGGCCGAGGTGGCGGCGTCGCCCTTCAGCTCGATCAGCGTGGCGACGGCGCGGTGGGCGGCGACGAAATTGCCCAGCGCAAATTCGTGGGTGGCGAGAAGCTCCTGGCCCCGGAGGTCTTCGGGGTTGGCCGCGACGGCTTCGCGCAGGTTTTCGATCAGTTCGAGGTATTCCGGGTCGGTCCCTTCCGGGGGGCCGGGCCAGGCGGGGAGGCCGGCCTCGATCTCGGCCTGTGGGGTGCGCATGGTGCGGGCCTGGTCGGCGGCGTCGAAACGGCCTTGCAGGGGCATGTCCCAGTAGCAGGGGCATGTCCCAGTAACCCGGCGCGCCGAGGCCGGTGTAGATCCGGTAGCCGCCGCCGGCGAGCAGCGCGGCGGTGAGGGCGATGGCCGACAGGGTGACGGCGCGCGGCGCGCGGGCGTCGGTCTCGCCGGACTGCGCCTTGCGGTCGGCTTCCAGCAGGCGACGCGAAATCTCGACCCGTGCCCGCTCGGCTTCCGCCGCGCCGATCACGCCGCGGGCGGTGTCGCGCTCCAGTTCGCGGAGCTGGTCGCGGTAGATCTGCATGTCGTAGCGGGCGGTGGCGGCGGTGGCGTCCTGTCCGCCGACCCACATGCTGCGGGCGAGGATGGCGATTGTGACGACAGCGGCCAGTGCCGCGAGGATCCAGAACCCGATCATGAGGCCTCCGATTGCTTTGCCCCGGTCTAGCGGAGCGGGGCGGGATGCAAAACCCCTCGTGGCGTTTTTGCCGGCGATCCGGGGTTCGGCGTTGGCATTCGGCTGCGCAGGGGGCAAACTCGGACCAATTGCGGGGAGGATTCGACATGAAGCGCTATTCCGCTTTTGCCATTGTGCGTGAGGCGTGGCGCGGACACACCGGCTGGGAGCGCGCATGGGCCAGCGCCGTGCCGAAGAAGCGTTACGACGTCATCGTGGTCGGCGCGGGGGGACATGGGCTGGCCACCGCCTATTACCTCGGCAAGAACCACGGGCTGACGAATGTCGCGGTGTTGGAGAAGGGGTGGCTCGGCGGTGGCAACACCGGGCGCAACACCACGATCATCCGTTCGAACTACCTGCAAGACCCGTCCGCCGCGATCTACGAGAAGGCACGGGGGCTTTACGAGACCCTGAGCCGCGACCTGAACATGAATGTCATGTTCTCGCCGCGCGGGGTGTTGATGCTGGCGCAGACACAGTCCGAACTGCGCGGCTACAAGCGCACGGCGCAGGCGAACGCGTTGCAGGGGGTCGAGACGGAATTTGTCTCGCCCGAGCGCGTGAAGGAGATCGTGCCGATCATCCGGCTCGACGGGCCGCGCTACCCGGTGCTCGGTGGGCTGTGGCAGCCGCGCGGGGGAACGGCGCGGCATGACGCAGTGGCCTGGGGCTATGCGCGGGCCTGTTCGGCGATGGGGATGGACATTGTCGAGAAATGTGAGGTCACCGGGATCGACACCACGGGCGGGGAGGTCCGGGCCGTGGAGACGACGCGGGGGCGGATCGAGACCGGCAGGCTGGCGGTGGTCGTCGCGGGGCATTCGGGCGTTCTGGCCGGGATGGCCGGGTTTCGGCTGCCGGTGGAGAGCGTGGCGTTGCAGGCGCTGGTGTCGGAGCCGATCAAGCCGGCGATGGGATGTGTCGTCATGGCCAACACGGTGCATGGCTACATGAGCCAGTCGGACAAGGGCGAGATGGTGATCGGCGGCGGCGCGGACGGGTTCAACAACTACAGCCAGCGGGGGAGTTTCCATCACATCGAGGAGACGGTGCGCGCGCTGGTCGAGACCTTCCCGATGTTGTCGCGGCTGAAGATGATGCGACAATGGGGCGGAATCGTCGACATGACGGGGGATCGTTCGCCGATCATCTCGCGGACCCCGGTGCGGGGGATGTTCATCAACGCGGGCTGGGGGACGGGCGGTTTCAAGGCCATTCCCGGCTCCGGTTGGGCCATGGCGGAGCTTGTGGCGCGCGGCGAACCGGGGCCGCTGGCGGCGGCGTTCGGGCTGGAGCGGTTCCGCGAGGGGCGGTTCGTCGACGAGAGCGTCGCGGCGGGGGTGGCGCATTGAGGCGGTTTGCGGCGCGACACGGGAGGAGAAGATGCTGACACTGGAATGCCCCTGTTGTGGTGTGATGGCCGACGAGACGGAGCTTGTGGCGGGCGGCGAGGCGCATGTGGTGCGGGAAGGGCCGGGCGCGGGAGAGGCGGAATTCGAGGCCTACCTGTTCCTGCGCGAGAACCCCATGGGCGTGCATTTCGAGCGGTGGCGTCATGCGGCGGGCTGCGGGAAGTGGTTTCATGCGGCACGCAACACGGTGACGATGGAGGTTTACGGAACCTATCCGGCGCAGGTGTCGGGGCCGCCGGAGGCGCTTCTGGCAGAGATCGCGGCGAAGGTTCCGGGCTGGGAGCGGGGCGCATGAGGGGTTTCGCACCGCTGACGCGGCGCGACGTGCCGGGGGGCGCTGCCCCCCGGACCCCCCGGAGTATTTTGCCAAGATGAAAGGGCATGGGTATGGCTGTGCGGCTTGACGGGTATGGGCGGTGGATCGACCGGGGGCGTCCGGTGGGGTTCCGGTTCAACGGGCGGCGGATACAGGGCCATGCGGGGGATACGTTGGCGTCGGCCTTGCTCGGGGCCGGGCAGGTGGTTGTGGGGCGGAGCTTCAAGTATCACCGGCCGCGGGGCGTGATGTGTTCGGGGGGCGAGGAGCCGAATGCGTTGGTCGGGCTGGGGGCCGGGGACCGGTTCGAGCCGAATGCCTCGGCCACGGTGACGGAGTTGTTCGAGGGGTTGGAGGCGGTGAGCCAGAACCATTGGCCGTCGCTGGCGTTCGATGTGGGGGCGGTCAACGGAGTGTTTCACAAGCTCTTTCCCGCGGGTTTCTATTACAAGACCTTCATGGCGCCGCAGGCGGCCTGGGAGAAGCTGTTCGAGCCGGTGGTGCGGGCGGCGGCCGGGATCGGGCGGGCGCCTGCGGCAGAGACGCGGGATGTGGACCGTTATGAGCATGTGCATGCGCATTACGACGTGGTTGTCGTGGGCGGCGGGGTGGCCGGGTTGGCGGCGGCGCTGGCGGCGGGAGCTGCCGGGGGGCGCGTGTTGCTGCTGGAGCAAGGGGCGCATTGGGGCGGTCGGGCGCCGGTAGATGGCGGTGAGATTGATGGTGTGGCGGCGGAGGTGTGGATCAGGAACGCGCTGGAAGCCCTTGAAAGAATGGAAAATGTGACGCTGCGCAAACGCTGCATGGCGGCGGGGGTATACGATCATGGCTATCTGGTCGCCCACGAGCGTGTGGCGGATCATGGGACGGGCGACGGGCGCCCGCGGCATCGGTTGTGGCGCATCCGTGCGGTGCGCATCGTGACCGCGACCGGCGCGCTGGAGCGGCCGCTGGCCTTCGCGGGCAACGATGTGCCCGGGGTCATGCTGGCCTCGGCGGTGCGCGACTACCTCGTGTACCGGACCGCGCTGGCGCTGCATGAGGCGGGGATCGTGGTGCCGGCGGTGCTGGACGCGCGGCCGGTGGTCGAGGCGCCGCTGGCGATGCAGGCGCGGGCGGCGGGCATCCCGGTGCTGGAGGGCAAGGGGGTGGCGCGCGTGCTGGGGCGCGGGCGCGTGAAGGGCGTGTTGGTGGCGCGGCAGAATGGCACCGGCGGGGCGGGCGAAGAGCTTGCCTGCGATGCGGTGGCGATGTCGGGCGGCTGGTCGCCGGCGGTGCAGCTTTGGGCGCATTGCGGGGGGAAGCTGGCGTGGGACGAGGCGGGGGCGATGTTCCGGCCCGACCTTGCGCGGCCACCGCTGGGGGCCGATGGCAAGGGCTTCGTGACGCCCGCCGGCGCGGCGTCGGGGGCGTTGACCCTGGCCGGGGGGCTGGCGGATGCCTGGGCTGCGGGGGGCGGCACGGGGGCTGCGCCGCGGGCCGCGCCCGAGGAGGTTCAGCCGATCGCGCCGGTCTGGGTCATGCCGGAGAACGCCGGGGCGGATCTGCGCATGAAGATGTGGCTCGATTTCCAGAACGACGTGAAGGTGTCGGACGTGGAGCTGGCCGCGCGCGAAGCAATATCAACGGGCTGGCGGCGCTTTCTCAGGCTCTGGGGCAGGGGGTGCCGGAGACCGGGACCACCACCTTCCGCCCGCCCTACGCGCCGATCAGCTTCGGGGCCATCGCGGGCGCGGCGCGGGGCGATCTGTTCCAGCCGGTGCGGCGCACGCCGATGCAGGCGTGGCACGAGGCCAATGGCGCGCATTGGGAGCCGGTCGGCCAGTGGCGGCGGCCCTATTGCTACCTTCGCGCGGGCGAGAACGTCGACGAGGCGGTGCAGCGCGAGGCGCTGAACGTGCGCGGGAATGTCGGCCTGCTGGACGCCTCGACGCTGGGCAAGATCCTCGTCAAGGGGCCGGACGCGGGGCGCTTCCTCGACATGCTCTACACCAACATGATGTCGAATCTCGCCCTTGGCCGGTGTCGCTACGGGTTGATGTGCAACGAGAACGGCTTCCTGATCGACGATGGTGTGGTGGCGCGCGTTGGCGAGGACGCGTGGCTGTGCCACACCACCACCGGGGGGGCAGACCGCATCCACGCCCATATGGAGGAATGGTTGCAGACCGAGTGGTGGGACTGGAAGGTCTACACCGCCAACCTCACCGAACAATTCGCGCAGATCGTGGTGGCGGGGCCGAAGGCGCGCGACGTGCTGGAATCGGTCGGCGGGATGGATGTCTCGCGCGCGGCGCTGCCCTTCATGCATTGGGCCGACGGGCGGCTCGGCGGGCTGCCGGTGCGCATTTTCCGCATCTCCTTCTCGGGTGAACTCAGCTATGAAATCTCGGTCGCCGCAAGCCTCGGCATGGCGCTTTGGGAGCGGCTGCGCGAGGCGGGGATCGGCCACGGGATGATGCCCTACGGGACGGAGGCGCTGCACATCCTGCGTGCCGAGAAGGGCTTCATCATGATCGGCGACGAGACGGACGGGACGGTGATTCCGCAGGATCTCGGGCTGGACTGGGCGGTATCGAAGAAGAAGGACGACTTCCTCGGCAAACGTGCCCATGCGCGTCCCGACATGGCGCGTGCCGACCGCTGGAAGCTGGTCGGGCTGGAGACGCGCGACAGTTCTGTCCTGCCCGATGGCGCTTACATCCTCGGCGAGGGGGTCAACGCCAACGGCCAGCAGGTGGTCGAGGGGCGGGTGACGTCGAGCTACCGCTCGCCCAACGTCGCGCGGGGGATCGCGCTGGGGCTGCTGCGCGGCGGGCCGGAGCGGCTGGGCGAGGTGGTCACCGTCGCGCGGGCCGGTGCGGCGCCGGTGCGGGCGCGGGTGGTCGACACCTGTTTTTACGACAAGAAAGGGGCGAAGCAGGATGTCTGAGGCGGTCTCGGCGCTGAACGGCGCGGCTTATGAAGGCTATTGCAGGCTCGCCGAGGCGGGCTTGGTGGGCATGGTGACGATCCGGGGTGCGCTTGCGACGATTGCCCCGGCTGTCACGGAGGCAACGGGGCTGGAGATTCCGGCCCGCGGCGCGATCACCGGCGACGGGCCGCAGCTCGCGTGGATGTCGCCCGACGAGCTGATGTTGCTGTGCGACTACGGCGAGGCCGGGCGTCTGACCGCCGCGCTGGAGGCGGCGCTCGCGGGGCAACACGCGCTGGTGGTGGACGTTTCGGACGCGCGCGCGGTGTTTCGCCTCGAAGGCAGCGGCGCGCGCGAGGTGCTTGCCAAGCTGACCCCCGCCGACCTCGCCCCCGGTATCCTTGAGCCCGGCATGATGCGCCGCACCCGGCTCGCGCAAGTCCCGGCGGCGTTCTACATGACGGGGCCGGAGCGGTTCGAGATCATCGCCTTCCGTTCCGTGGCGCAATATGTGTTCGATCTGCTGAAAATATCGGCGCGCCCCGGCGGCGAAGTGGGGCTGTTCGGCCAGGTGCGGAAGCCGTCCGGCGCCCGGAAACCCGCCCCGGCCCTTGACGCATGTGAGGGGGCAGACCATTCAGGCGGGAAGGAAACAACATGACAGGGGCTTTTTCATGACCTTCACCCTTCCCGATGCCCACGACGCCCAGGCCAGCCTTGGCATGTCGAAGGAGACGATGGAGTATCGCCACGGCCTGCACCACAACGCCGGCGCCGTGGCCCGGAACGGCATCTTCGACAACGTCGCGCAGCATTGGACCCACGCCCGGTTGCGGGAGATGATGGGGCCGGGGGGGACTCGTGAAGGTCACCGGGGCCGGAAACGGCGTCAACCCGCTGTGCTTCGGCCAGACCGCGCTTCCGGGCTGCGACGTCCGGGGGCACAGCTATTACGTCAGCTTCCGCAACAAGCGTCCGGCCTGTCTCACCAGCTTCCCGGACAGGCCGGTGAACTGGAAAAACGTGGCTTTGCGGCTGTGGTCCCGACATGCAACTGAGGACATATCGCATTCTGACCCCGCTGGTTCTCTGGCTGGCGGGACTTTCCGTGCCTGCTGTCGCGCTGGACGCGGGCGTCAGCTGGGACTGGCAGTTGCAGGCGCCGCTGGATCTGTCGCTCAATGTCGACGTGCTCGCGCTCGACCCCGACGAGGTTGACAGCGCCGACATCGCGGCGCTCAAGGCGCGGGGGGTGTTTACCGTCTGCTATGTCAGCGTTGGCTCATGGGAAGACTGGCGCGACGATGCGGCGGCCTTTGCTCCGGCGCTGCTCGGGAAGCCCTACGAGGGCTGGCCCGGCGAGCGTTTTCTCGACATCCGCGCCCCCGAGGTGCTTGAGCTGATGACGGCGCGGTTTCAGCGTTGCGCCCGGATGGGGTTTGACGCGGTGGAGCCGGACAATATGGACCTGCACATCAACGACACCGGCCTCCCGATCCGTGATAGCGACGTGATCGACTATGTCGGCGCGCTTGCCCGCGTGGCGCATGGGCTGGGCTTGCAGATCGCCCAGAAGAATGCGGGCGATCTGACCGGGGCGCTGTTGCCGCTCACCGATTTCGCCATGGCCGAGAATTGTCTTGCCGACGGCTGGTGTGCCCTGTTGGCGCCCCATGCGGCGGCGGGGCAGGCGATCCTTGATGCGGAATATGCCGGGCCGGAGGCAGAGATCTGTGGCCGGGTGGACGACAGCCTTTCGGTGATTTTCAAGCACGAGGATCTCACCCGCGGGCGAGAGCTGTGTCCGTGAACGGGCTGCGTGGGCGCAGGCCCACGCAGCGCCATGGTCAGAGCGGGGCGAAGGTGCAGGTGAAGTGGCGCATCCGGCGCGGTTCCTTCGTGATGCGGTAGCCCTTCAGGCCGCTCTTCATCTCCGCGAGTTCCCCGAAGGCCTCGACGATGTAGTCGGCGTGGCTTTGGGTGTAGGTGCGGCGCGGGAAGGCGAGGCGGACGAGGTCCATCGCCGCGGGGGCTTCGCTGCCGTCGGGCTGGCGGCCGAACATCACCGTGCCGATTTCCACCGAGCGCACACCGGCCAGCTCGTAAAGCGCCACCGACAGCGCCTGTCCGGGGTATTCGAGCGGCGGGATGTGGCTGAGCCAGGCGCGGGCGTCGACGAAGACGGCGTGTCCGCCAGCCGGTTTCACCACCGGGATGCCCATCGCGTCGAGCCGGTCGACGACATAGGCGTTGGTGGCGATGCGGTAGCGCAGGTAGTCTTCCTCGACGATCTCGCTGAGGCCCTGCGCCAGTGCGTCGAGGTCGCGCCCTGCCATGCCGCCGTAGGTGGGGAAACCCTCGGTGCGGATCAGGTGGTTGCGGGCCTCCTCGGCCAGGTCCGCGTCGTTCAGCGCCAGCCAGCCGCCGATATTGCCGAAGGCGTCCTTCTTGGCGCTCATCGTCATGCCGTCGGCGGTGGCGAAGATGTCGCGCACGATGTCGGGGATGGCGCGCGCCTCTTGCCCCGGCTCGCGCTGCTTGATGAACCACGCGTTCTCGGCGAAGCGGCAGCCGTCGATGATGAAGGGCTTGCCGTGCTTGTGGGCGAGGGCGGCGGTCTCGCGGATGTTCTCCAGCGACACCGGTTGGCCGCCGCCGGCGTTGTTGGTGATGGTGGTCATCACGATGGGCACGGTGTCGCCATGTTCGGTGAGGTAGGCGTCGAGCCGGGCGAGGTCCATGTTGCCCTTGAAGGGGTGTTCGTTGGCCGGGTCGCGGCCCTCGGCGATGACGAGATCATCCCCCG
>PDWI01005454.1_pt1 | contig 16411 bp, 11 predicted proteins | sample 1430891 | NCBI WGS metagenome assembly PDWI01 (sample SAMN01162508, study PRJNA174530) | Oral metagenome, whole genome shotgun sequencing project. | biome: Marine environment; feature: Marine mammal; material: Swab sample of the gingival sulcus; isolation source: swab sample of gingival sulcus...
CATAAGTAATTTAGAATTTAATATTTCATAAAATCAGTTAACAAAAACTTAATTTTTTTGAACTCTTTGCGAAATATTCTTTGCGTACTTTGCGCTCTTTGCGGTTAAAATCAATAAAAAGATTTCTCCGAACAACTCTCTGTAAATTAATCAAACCATACTACAAAAATAATTCTCAATTACTTACGTGCGAGCTTCACCGTTCTCAATTCTCAGTTCTACGAAATACTGAATACAAGTTATCACCAAATAAACTTTTAAATATAATTAACGTTCTAAATTTTCGGGTTAAACATATTTTTTAATTACTTTTGCAGTTCAAATTTCAAATTATCAAAGAATGGATAAGAAACAAGAACTACTTAATGCTGTTTTAAAAGGTATAAAACAAAAAAAAGCCGAAGAAATAGTACATCTCAACCTTACGGAATTGAAAAATTCGTTTTGTGATTACTTCGTAATATGCCAAGCCGGAGCCGAAAGATTAGTGCAAGCAATAAGCGACTCCGTAGAGGAAACGGTAATAAAAGACTTAAAAGAAAAACCTATAAACAAAACAGGATACAACAACGGACACTGGGTATTGCTGGATTACGGCAATATTGTAGTACACATATTCAAAGACGAATACAGAAAATTATATAATTTAGAAGAACTATGGGCTGAAGCTAAATTCACTGAAGTGAAAAACGACATTTCATCTCTCTAATTTTATTAAACTGAACGTAATATAATGACAAATCAAGATAAAAAAAACACCAACAAACCGGAAAACAACGATAAGCCTAAACGCTTTAAATTCGGCAGCGGCGGAAATAATACTGTATGGATATTTGTAGCCATTACCGCTGTTTTTTTCATATTGCAATTATTTTCGAGCCAAGACTCTGCCGTGAAAATTGATTTCTTAAGGTTTGAAAACAGCATGTTGCTAACCAAAGACGTAAAAAGTATAAGCGTTATAAACGACAAACGAGTAGAGATATTTCTAAAAGAAAGCAGTCTTGACAAAGAGAAATTTAAAGATGCTCAAAAAAATAAAAGCACATTTGGAAGCAACCCGCCAAACTATTACTTCAACATTGGTTCAATAGAAAATTTTGAACAACGAATGCAAAGTCTACAAGCCAATTTTCCTCCACAAGACAGAATACCTATCGAATACGAAACACGTACAGATTACACCAAAGAACTACTGGGCTGGCTACTTCCTTTGGCTATAATCATTATAATATGGATATTCATATTCCGCAGAATGAGCGGTGGCGGACAAGGAGGCGGAATATTCAATGTAGGAAAATCAAAAGCCAAACTTTTTGACCAAGAACAAACCAAAATAAAAATAAATTTCGACGACGTTGCCGGTTTAGAAGAAGCCAAAATAGAAGTTGCCGAAGTAGTCGATTTTTTGAAAAACCCCGATAAATACACCGAACTCGGCGGCAAAATACCTAAAGGTGCACTACTTATAGGTCCTCCCGGAACAGGTAAAACACTACTTGCCAAAGCAGTAGCAGGAGAAGCCAATGTCCCTTTCTTCTCAATGTCGGGTTCTGATTTTGTAGAAATGTTTGTAGGCGTAGGTGCTTCGCGAGTAAGAGATTTATTTGCCCGAGCAAAACAAAAAGCCCCCTGTATAATATTCATAGACGAAATAGATGCCATAGGACGCGCAAGAGGCAAAGGAATGAATATGAACTCAAACGATGAGCGCGAAAACACTCTAAACCAACTACTTACAGAAATGGACGGCTTCGACACAAACAACGGAGTAATAATTCTGGCAGCTACCAACCGTGCTGATATTTTAGACCCTGCACTGATGCGTGCAGGTCGTTTCGACCGTCAAATACATGTAGAACTGCCCGACCTAACTGAACGCGAAGAAATATTCAAAGTACATGTTAAACCTCTGAAATTAGGTACAGACGTAGATATTCCGAAATTATCAAAACAAACTCCCGGATTTTCGGGTGCCGACATAGCCAATGTATGCAACGAAGCTGCACTAATAGCCGCACGACGAGAGAAAAAAGTAGTAGAAAAACAAGATTTCCTCGAAGCCGTAGATAGAATAATAGGCGGTTTGGAAAAGAAAAGCAAAATTATAACCGAAAACGAAAAACGCACAATAGCATTCCACGAAGCAGGACATGCTACGGTAAGTTGGATGCTGGAACACGCAAATCCGCTGGTAAAAGTAACTATTGTACCGCGAGGCAAAGCACTCGGAGCTGCATGGTACACTCCACAAGAAAGACAAATTACAACCAAAGAACAATTAAACGACGAAATGTGTGCCCTACTCGGCGGACGTGCAGCAGAAGAAATATTTTTCGGTAAAATTTCAACAGGTGCATTAAACGACCTCGAACGAAGCTCGAAACAAGCATACGCAATGATTTCATATTTCGGAATGAACGACCAAATAGGACATGTAAGTTTCTTCGATTCGTCGGGCGAAAGCATGTACAGTTTTCATAAACCTTACAGCGAAAAAACTGCCGAAATAATAGACCATGAAGCTAAACAACTTATTGATAATCAATACAAAAGAGCTAAACAAATAATAACCGACAATAAAGCCGGATTAGAAAAATTAGCAATAAAACTTCTTGAAAATGAAGTTATATTCCGCGAAGATGTGGAAGATATACTCGGCGAACGAAAATGGGCAGATGAGTATGAAAAAGAGATTGAAAAACTTCGTCAAGAAAATATAGAACGACTGAATAAAGAACGTAAAGCACAGGCTGAGAAAAAAGAAGCTGAAAAGAAAAAAGCTGAAAAAGAAAAAAGAGAAAAAAGTAACCCGCTGAAAAAATTAAAAAATGATGATAATGTTTTTGATTCAAAAAAGTTTTAAATTAATCAACTTTTTATATCTTTAGCTTTCAAAAAATAATCAGAAGAGACCCCAAAAGTCATAAACAATGTTGCGAAACAATACAGTTTCAATACTTCGTTAAATTACGAATGGCGAAGCCCTAACGTAAACGGCTGCAAACGTAACGCACTAATAATCAAACAGTTACAATACGTACCGAAACTTATTATAATCTTTTGATTATCAAATATTTATAAAAAAAAGCAACGAACGATTAACTTTAATACAACACGAAAAAAAGACAACATTTTTCTAACCAACAAAAAAATTTAAAAATGAAAGACTACGTAAAAATAAACGATTTCGATAACTTACACAAAGCCGAACTTCATAAAGAAATTCTTGCCGGAAACGGAATTAACGCATACATAATAAACAAAAGAGACCACCTGTTTTTTATAGGATACATAGAACTTTATACCAAAGAAAAAGACGCTAATAAAGCAAAACAAATTTTATCGGAATTTCAAGGGCTTACAAAAATCAACTCGTTTGTTGAATACAAACCAATATTGCTTTTTCAAAAAATTCTTCAAGCAAACGGCATAAAAGCCGAAATTAAAACCAAAGAAACAAGCAAATACATAATGAGCAATTATGAACTATACGTGAAAAATGAAGACGTAGAAAAAGTTGCACCTTTCGTAAGCGGCGAAAAATTAGACGGCTGGGAAAAAATTGCATCATACAGAAATATAAGACAAGCGCAACAATACATGTATATCCTCGACCAAGAGGGCATTGAAACAATAAGCATAAAAAGCAAAGATTCCGATTATCACCTCTTGGAAGTAAGAGTATATGTGAAAACAGACAAAAAAACACGCGCAAGTATTATTTTGAATGAATTGAAAGACCACCAAGTTTTACGTACTTCCGACAACTTTACAAAATTGGAAGTAGACAGTCAAACGCTTGCAGAAAAGGATATTAGGGCATTAATACGAAAAAATGAAAATAATTTTGAATTGCTCGTAAAATCAGAAGACTATAAACACGCAGACCAAATACTTATAGAACGAAAAGAATGGGTAGTAGTGAAAGTATTTTCGGATATGCCACAAGCCGTATTCCACCGTCTGATACTTGAACAAAACAATATTTACTCCGTTATTCTCAACGAAAAAGACAGTAATTTCCTTATAGGCAATGTTGAACTGTATGTAGAAAAAAGTAATTACGACGAAGCATTAGAACTAATTAAATAAATATAATGCCGACTAAAAACTTTTTTAAACGAACCATTACAGCCGTCTTTTTTGTACTTATAATTTTGGCGGCTTTATTGCTACATCACAGCTTATTCGGGATAGTATTCTTACTGTTTATGCTCATAGCACTGCAAGAAACATACAAAATAATAGGTACAGAAGGACATAAAGCTCAAGAAAATTATGGTCTCATTGCCGCAAGTGTAATATTTATATCATCGTACTTAGTAGCACAAGGCTTAGCGCAAACAATAATCTATTTTTTGATTGCTCCTATATTTATGGGATTTTTCATAATCGAAATTTTTAAACACGACAAAAAACAATATAGGTCAATATCAAAAACAGTATTCGGATTGGTATATGTAGCCGTACCTTTCTCAATGTTTAACTACTTGGGTACTTTTGAGTTATGGAAAAACGACATACACAATTACTTGCTCTTAGCTTTTTTCCTAATACTTTGGGCAAATGACACCGGCGCATACATCATAGGCTCACTTATAGGCAAAAACCCTTTTATAAAACATATTTCACCTAAAAAAACCATTGAAGGCACCTTAGGCGGCATAATTACCGCAACAGGAACAGCAGCCTTACTCTCGCTTTTAAGCCCCTCGGTAAACATGCTTAGCTGGATAGGTCTCGGCATTGTTATATCGGTAAGCGGAACATACGGCGATCTGGCTGAATCTATGATGAAACGCCGAGCTAAAGTAAAAGACTCAGGCAAAATAATGCCCGGACACGGCGGTATTCTCGACCGATTTGACAGTTTTATATTTGCCGTGCCGGCAGTATTTACTTACATAAAAATTTTAGAAATTTTTAATTAAAAAAACAGTGAAAATACATAAAGAAGGATATATCACAATTATAATAGCGGAAGGACTACTCATAGTAATAAACTTAATAGCTATATTTTTTTGCTCATCGCTTTTGCTAAAAATAATTTTGGGAACAGCATCAATTTTTCTACTCGGTTTGATAATCAATTTTTTTCGTAACCCAACAAGAAATATATCGCCCGATAATTCAGTAATTGTTTCGCCGGCAGATGGCAAAATAGTAGTTAACGAAGAACTCGAAGAAACCGAATTTTTAAATACTCGTTGTCGTCAAATTTCAATATTTATGTCAGTTTGGAACGTACATGCAAACCGCTTTCCGGTCAGCGGGAAAATTATAGCATCAAAATATCGCCCCGGCAAGTACCTAATGGCAATAAACCCCAAATCGTCAGAACTCAACGAAGCACATACCACCGTAATAGAAACAGCGCAAAAACACAAAATTGCAGTAAAACAAATTGCAGGTATAATGGCAAGGCGTATAGTATGCTATGCCAAAGAAAATGAAGACGTTACACAAGGTAACGAACTCGGATTTATAAAATTCGGTTCACGAGTAGACATATTCCTACCTTTAGATTACAAAGTAAAAGTTAAAATAGGCGACAAAGTAAAGGGAAATAAAAATATAATAGCTGAAATATAAACAATAACTGACAAAACGACTTACAACCGAACTTTTTTCATGCCATTTTTACCCTTTTTCTATTTGGCACAGCTATTGACTTCCGTTATAAGTTAAACCAAAATTATGAAATATTTTGCAACAAAAGCAAAACACAATCCACACAACTCAATGAAAAACAATTTTTTTAAAAATATAATGTCGTCAGACGACGAAACAGGCAGCATGATTCCAATTTTTCCGGATTTAAAAGATATTGAACCGAAAGACACAATTTTACCGGACCAATTACCAATAGTTCCGTTACGCAACTCAGTTTTATTTCCCGATATTATAATGCCAATATCATTGGGACGCGAAAGCTCATTGCAAACAATGGAAGAAGCATACAAATCTCATAAAAAAGTAATGCTTCTTACACAAAAAAATGCCGAAACAGACAAACCTAAAGGGAAAGACCTGTATTCAGTAGGAACAATAGGATATATATTGAAAATTCTGGAATTGCCCGACGGCTCAAAAACCTCACTAATTAAAGGATTTCAGAAAGCAACTACAAATAAAATTTATACAAAAAAAGGGAAGTTATATACCAATGATTACGCCATAAATAGCGAAGAAATACCCCCGAAAGACGACCAAGAATTTGAGGGAATATTATATTCTATTAAAGAATTATCAGTTAGGGTGATAAAATTATCATCAGGTATTCCGCAAGAGGCTATTTTTGCAATTAAAAATATAGGCGAACCCGATTTTTTAATAAATTTTGTGGCATCAAACAGCGATATCGAAGCTGAAAAAAAACAAACTTTAATTGAAGCACCGGGCATAAAAGAACGTGGTAAACTTTTAATGAGCCTGCTGACAATAGAAATTCAAAAATTAGAAATAAAAAATGAAATACAGTCTAAAGTAAAAAACGAAATAGGACAACAACAAAAAGAATATTTACTAAACCAAGAAATAAAAGCAATTCAAGAAGAGCTTGGCACAAATTCCAACGAAGCCGAAATTGAAGAGATTGAAGAGCAAGCAAAAAAAATAAAATGGACTAAGCAAGCTAAAGAAGCATTTGATAAAAACATAAAAAGACTGAAAATAATGAACCCCATGTCGCCGGACTACTCCGTGCAACTGGGATACCTGCAAACCTTGATAGACCTGCCCTGGAACCAATACACCAAAGACAACTTCGACCTTATAAGCGCACAAAAAATACTTGATACCGACCACTACGGAATGGAGAAAGTGAAAGAGAGGATAATAGAACATCTTGCCGTACTGAAAATGAAAGGCAATATGAAAGCCCCCATTTTGTGCCTATATGGACCTCCGGGCGTTGGGAAAACATCACTCGGAAAATCAATAGCACAAGCACTGGGTAGGAAATATATACGTATGTCGCTGGGCGGACTACACGACGAAGCCGAAATAAGAGGACACCGAAAAACATACATTGGTGCAATGCCAGGACGAATAATTCAAAATCTTAAAAAAGCAAAATCATCTAATCCCGTATTTGTATTAGACGAAATAGACAAAGTAGGCGCAGACTTCAAAGGCGACCCCTCATCGGCACTATTGGAAGTACTTGATCCTGAACAAAATACAACGTTTTATGATAACTACCTTGAGGTGGAATTTGACTTGTCAAAAGTGCTTTTCATAGCTACGGCAAACAATATTTACGACATAAAACCCGCTTTGCTCGACCGTATGGAGCTAATTAAAATATCGGGATACATAAAAGAAGAAAAAATACAAATTGCTAAAAGACACCTGATACCCAAACAGTTAAAAGAACACGGACTTAATAAAAGTCATATTCAAATAGACAAACCGGCTATAAATGAAATAATATCGCACTATACTATGGAGTCGGGGGTAAGAGGTCTGGAAAAGAAAATAGCGGAAGTGATGCGAAAAATCACAAAAAAAATAATTACCCAAGAAGAATACCCGCAAAACCCCACAAAAGACCAAGTAGCCGAACTTCTGGGAACTCCAATATACCGCAAAGAACAATACGAGGGAAATGACAAAGCAGGTGTTGTTACAGGACTTGCATGGACAAGTGCAGGTGGTAAAATATTGTATACGGAATGTGTTTTGAGCAAAGGCAACGGACAGCTCAACCTAACCGGTAATTTAGGTAATGTCATGAAGGAATCAGCCATCATTGCATTGGAATACATAAAAGCAAACGCTGATAAATTTAAAATAGACGAACGCATTTTCTCAAACTACAACATACACTTACACGTACCGGAAGGCGCAACGCCAAAAGACGGACCGTCGGCAGGAATAACAATATTTACCGCTATAATTTCAGCCCTAACCCAACGAAAAGTAAGAAATCAACTTGCCATGACAGGCGAGCTTTCACTAAGAGGTAAAGTGCTACCCATAGGCGGAACTAAAGAAAAAGTGCTTGCCGCAAAAAGGGCAGGTATAAAGCATATAATTCTATCGCCCGAAAACCAAAAAGACATTGATGACATAGACGCAAAATATCTGAAAGGTTTAAATTTTCATTACATGGAAACTCTTGACGAAATATACGAATTTGCTATACTTAAACAGAAAGTTAGCAACCCGAAAAAGTTTAAATTCAAAGCAAACTCTAAAAACACATAGCATCGGCTTACTTTTAAGATTTTTATTTACAAAAGAAAATTATAATTTTAAAAGTAACTTGATTTATAAAATTAGCGCAATAACAAAAATTAATCGAAATATTTATACTTTTTCTAAAAATAAAAACAAACTTACGAATAAAAATATCCGAACAAACCCAAAGCTAAACCTCTGACAATCAGACAGTTATAAAACAGGTAGTAAAATATGTAAATCATTAATTATCAATCAGTTATATGCCCCATATAACTGTAAAAAGACACACAACGAAATGATTATGGAGACAGAATACCGAAGACCGAAAACAAACTTCCAACTTCCCTCTTCCAACTTCCCACTAAAAAAATAAACAGATGGAAAACATAGTAAAAAAATTATTTCAATATTGCCTGTTACTATCTTTGTTGCTATACAACCAAAATTCTGAAGCACAAATTTTTACAGGCGGAAATATCGGGTTTCAAGTTAATAACGGAAACACAGTATTCGATGCCTCGCCAATGATAGGTTACAGAATGAAAAATTTTGAAGCCGGAGTATCTCCGTTTTTCACATACGTAATGCCAAAAAATTCCGTAAACGAATACCTCTACGGCGGACGCATATTCTCAAAATACCACGCAATAGAAGGTCTATTTCTACATGCAGAATTTGAAGGGGTAAACATACACTTACCAAACGAAGCAACAAAACGAAAATGGACTCTCGGTCTCCCGCTCGGAGCAGGATACGAGCATAGAGTAGGAAAAGTAAGAGTGCATGCCTCAATACTTTACGATGTTCTACTCGACCCCGATTCCGGCAAGCAAAATCCAATATACCGAGGCGGAATAACTTATGATTTTTAATTAATAAACTTAAAAAACAACAAATGGCTAAAAAAATATTAATCCACTGTGAAAATACCAATACAAATATAGAAATTCCGGCAAGCACCTCGCTGAAACAACTCGCCGAAATACTAAAACCCGAACTAAAATATCCGGTATTAGGCGCATTGGTAAACAACAAAGTAAAAGAAACAACTTACGAATTTTACAAACCCAAAACCGTAATGTTCTTCGATATGTGCCATACCGACGGAATGCGAATGTATCTGAGGTCGTTATACTTTTTGCTGATGAAAGCAGTAAAAGACCTTTTCCCGGAAGAAACAATAAAAATAGAACATGCAGTTGCCAACGGCTATTTTTGCGAATTTGAAAACAATAAAAAAATTCCTGAAAAAGACATAAATGCAATAAAACAAAAAATGCTAAGCTTGATTGAAAAAGATATTCCATTCAAAAGAAAAGAAATTCTAAACACCCAAGCAATTGAAATTTTTGAAAAAAACAATATGCCCGAAAAAGTCAGACTTTTCAAACAAAGTACGGCGCTGTATACCTCGGTGTACACACTTGATAATATGACAGACTATTTTTATGGATTTCTAGTGCCATCAACGGGGTGTATTCATAAATTCGACCTTAAAGCATTTAACTACGGCATGCTCTTGAGAGTACCGCAACGACAAAATCCCGAAGAACTTCGCCCCCTTATAAAACAAGACAAAATGTTTGAGGTTCTCGAAGACCACAAACACAGAGTAGAAGTATTAAACGCTTCAAACATAGGACGAATAAACGAACAAGTACTAAACGACCAAAGCGGCGAACTGATAAAGGTAAGTGAAGCCCTACACGAAAGCAAAATATCTAAAATAGCTGAAATAATAAACAATAAACCTCAAACACGCCTTATTCTCGTATCGGGTCCATCATCTTCGGGTAAAACAACATTCTCAAAACGTCTGGCAGTACAACTGAAAGTACGAAGCATAAGCCCAATAATGATTTCGCTCGACAACTACTTTGTAAACAGAGAATTAACTCCGCTTGACGAAAAAGGCGAATACAACTTTGAAGCACTGGAGGCATTGGACTTAGAGCTACTTAACGACAACATAAACAAACTATTAAACGGCGAAACAATAAAAGTTCCTAAATTTGACTTTACAACAGGCAAAAGATTTTACGACAACACCACCCTATCGCTAAAAGAGAACGATATAATTATAGCCGAAGGAATACACGCACTCAATCCAAAACTTACCGAACAAATTGACAATGGATTGAAATACAAAATATACATTTCAGCACTCACTCAAATAGGAATTGACACACACAACCGAATACCAACCACAGATAATCGACTGTTGCGACGCATAATCAGAGACAATAAATACAGAGGCTACTCCGCAATAGACACACTACGCCGTTGGGCAAGCGTTCGCAAGGGCGAAAAACAAAATATTTTTCCCTATCAAGAAGAAGCCGACATAATGTTTAACTCTGCCCTACCATACGAACTCGGCGTTTTAAAGAAACATGCCGAACCTTTGCTTAAAAATATTGGCGAAAACCAAAAAGAACACGCCGAAGCACAAAGATTACTAAAATTTATATCATATTTTAAAGATATTCCTGAAACAGAAATACCCCCAACCTCAATTCTTCGCGAATTTTTAGGCAAAAGCAGTTTTAAATATTAAACTATCAACGCTTCATTAAATAGAGAATTTAATATACTGAAAATCAACTTGTTATAAAGCAGACAACAATAAAATAAATTCCTAATTATCAACAACTTACGAACATTTTAATGAACTATTGACCCTATGAAATAATTGAATTTTCGACAAAGACAATCAACAACCTGATAATCAACACTATAACTCATAATTGTATTTATAACTTTAAAATTTATTATCATGTTAAAAAACAATTTATTAACTTTATTTTTAATATTATTTGTTTTCAATGTCAGTGCACAATCTGTTGTAAAAGACGACGAGGTGTCTAATTTTTCATTAGACGGAGAATTTCGTACTCGGCTTCAATACACACCGTCGGTTGCAGGTAGAAATATGCTTGTTGCAGAAAAACTGCCAACAGGCGAAAAAACCCCGTCATACCTTTCGGCATGGCAACGCACACGAGTTATTGCAAGTTATAACAGCAAAAGAATTGAAAGTAAACTTACCTTTCAAGACTCACGTCCCTTTTTGTCTTCAAAGAATCAAGGACAACCTTACTGGGCTAGTGCAGACAACAGCGGTTTGACCTTTCACGAAGCATGGGCAAAATATTATTTGATAAAAAATGATATGTGTTCATTAGGTTTGAAATTAGGACGACAAGAATTATCTAACAGCGACGGACGTATACTAAGCAGTAAAAACTGGGCAGAATATGCGGCAGCTTTTGATGCCATAAAATTGGAAGGACGCAATAAACGTTTTAAAGTTGATTGGGATTTAGCTTGGGCTATAAATTCGGTTGATTTACCAACGGCAGCCACCACGCCCTACAAAAGCATGGTTTACCTTGAGGTAAAAAAATATATTAATAATTCACTATCAATCAATGCTTTAGGAATGAGTGAACTCTTTGAAGAGACTGGAAATTATGATGATTTATTCGGCAGACATACTTTAGGAATTAATCCTGTTGTGAAATTTGGCGATTTTAAAGCACAAGCAAGTTTCTACAAACAATTTGGCTTGGCAGGCTATACACCCAACGACAATGAAATACGATTTAAAGGCATGGTTTACACCGTAAGTGCCAATTATAAATACAATAATTTTGTTTTCGGTTTAGGCTTTGATTCATATTCAGGTAGCGCCTATGATGATACCGATGTTGCTGAAAAATCTTTCCTACCTATATCTGATGCAGGACACGCATTTTTCGGAACTACCGACTTCAATGCTCGATACGGCAAAAAAGAAGGACTTTCTGACATATATTTGAAAACGAATTTTAACTTTTCAAGCCAAAGTTCACTCAAATTAGCCTATTATAACATTTGGTTTACAAACTCTCCCGGATTAAATTCTAAAGGTAAAGAAATTAAGTCTTTAGGTAATAACATAGACCTTGAGTTCCATCATTCTCCAGTCAAAAACGTAAAAGTAGTTTTGGCGTATTCTGTAATGCTACCTTCTGATGATTTTGTTGAAATGGAATTGGGTCCCGGTAACGATGCAAAATATCATGGTTGGGCTTGGGCAATGATTGTATTTAAACCTAATTTCTTTAAATTTAAACATCATAAAGCTCACTAATTTCAGCTTCAATAAATAATAATATTTAAGAGACCTTTGAGTTTTTTGAAACCTCAAAGGTCTCTTCTTTTGCATACCCGCCTAATTATCAATACATTATCTTCTAAAAGCAATAAATATTTTTGATAGATTTGTAACTTGAAAAAATTATATTTAGTAGTTGAAGCTACGATACAAAAAAATTAAAAATAAATATCATAGTTTTCTAAGAAAATTAATATATTTGTAAATGGTATTTAACCGTACGATACAACAATATAGATTTATTTATACTCTTAATTTTAAAAAATAAAAAGTTTACAAAAATTTTATACAATATTGTTGCCTGTAACTTTCCATACTTGGGTAAAAACTTTAGTATACTAATAATGTAAATATAAAAATGGCAAGGATTACAAAATCATAAAAAAATGCAACACCCGTGACTAAAAGTTTTTAAACACACAACAGCATGATTATAGGGACGGAAGACCGAAGACAAACTCCCAACGTCTCACTTCCAACTTCTAACTAAAATATAAACAAATGAAAAATAAAATATTATTTATAGGTTTATTAGTGAGTTTGTTGCATTTTCAAAAAGTTAATGCTCAATTTCCACAAAATTTACCATATCAAAGTATTCAAGCTCCAACTGTAATTATGCCCGACTACTTGGATAGTATTTCAGATATTTCTGTGCCGGATACAATATCAATTAAAAGAATTTCTCAATATAACGAAGAGCTAAATTGGTATCCGGTTCATGAATATGCCAAAATTCAACCATGGAATTCTGATGGAAGTATTTATAAGTTTTTATCAGTTGCAATTTATAATGCTAATACTCATAAGATTATAAGAGAACTCCCCGGTGGTAAAATTTGGCCTTGTTATTGGTCAAACACTAATCCTGATTTATTGTATAGTTTTAGGGTAGATGGTAGCATAAAAACTTATTCAGTATCAACCAATACCGTAACTGAAATGAATACCGATTTGAAAAACTATGAAGTAGTCAAACTTGGCCCTGGCGAAGCTAATATTGATAAAAATGATAAATATGTAGCTTTGGTTGGGAAAAAAGGTATTGATATGGATATTATTATATTTGATTTACAACTAAATCAGATTGTACATATTGAAACTTTTGTTGGAGCATGGGGAAATAGTAACAAGGTACCTGAAAATATTGACTGGGTTTCGGTTTCACAATCGGGAAATTATGTAGTAATTATGTGGAATCATAATACATCTTCAGTAGATAATCCGTTCAATAATCATTATGGAATAGAAGTATACAATACAATAGATATGCAATATTTGAGACGAATTGCAGACTATGGAAATCATGGAGATTTAGGGTATGCACAAGATGGCAACGAAGTTCTTGTTCAGTTTTGGGGACCAACAGGTACTCTTAATATGTTTTATCTGAATGGAAACGGAAGGGTTGTGTTATCTACAAACTATGATTTCGACGGCGAAGGACATGTTTCTTGTAGGAATATTAACAGACCGGGGTATGCTTATGTAAGTCAGGATTATCAAGAAGATTCAGGGCAAATAATAGCTGTTAAGCTTGATAATTCAGGGTTAGTAGAGCATTTTGGTCATCATTTTAGTTCGGGTAGAGCTTATTTAAAATCACCAATGCCTGTTCCTTCCCCTAATGGTGATAAGATAATGTTTAAGTCAGATTTTGGAGACTCAACTTCAAATGCAATATATGTTTTTGAAGCAAAATTAGAAAATAATACTAAAATTATTGATAATACCTCATCTATTAGGATTTATCCTAACCCTGTACAAGATATAATTCAGATTGCATCTAAAATAATTATCAAAAAAATAACGATTTATAATTCGTTAGGGCAAAAAGTAAAAAAAATAAATAACATAAATAAAAAAATACAAGTTATTGATATTTCAAACCTATCAAAAGGTACATATCTTATTAAGATAATAACCGTTTCAGGGATTATTGATAGAAAAATTGTGTTGGCGTAGGGGGGGAAACCTATCAACTAATTAAGAGAGACACATTCTTTGTATATAAAATAAAACAAAATAATGACAAGGAAATTACAAATATTAGACAAAAGTGAACAGCAATTACTAAATCTAAATGAATTATTTCAAATAATAGAAGCAGGACAAAAAGCAATTAGTTATTAATTAATGTGAATATTGGACTTACTGTTATATTTTAGAATGTTAGTTTTAGAGTCAACAAGTTTGTGTTAAATAATCAATTAGCAAAATACGAAAAAAAAATTGTCATAAAACTGTCACAACATTTGAGTTGGTCTTATTTTCTAAATTCATTAGGTTAATAGCCGCCACTCCTTCCGCTATAAAACACTAACAATCAACCTATTACCTCAAAAACGTCCTTAAATTGAACATACAATGTAAGGCTTTTGGCTGTTAGCCCTTGGCTTCTATCACTTTACCTACGATTATTATATTACTTGTATGTACAAAATTTATCAAACTTAAAAATTTTAAATTTGCTATATTTACAGAAGCTAAAAGCAAAAAGCTAACAGCCTGTAAATTAGATTAAAACCGTTACTATAAGTTACCAAATTATATTTTATTACAAAAACTTTCAGACAGTAATATAGTTGAAGCTACAACCCGAAAAAATTAAAAATAAATATCATAGTTTTCTAAGAAAATTAGTATATTTGCGTAAATGGTATTTAGCCCACCGTACAGCATTTAAACTTCGGATTACAAAATCATAAACCAATGAAAAAAACATTAAGAATAGGGAGTTCAGATTTTAAAACTATAATAAAAGACAATGGTTATATTGTAGATAAAACCCTGTTAATAAAGGAGTTCTATGACAACAGCAATTATGTATTATTAATTCCTCGTCCTAAGCGTTTTGGCAAGACCTTGAACTTATCAATGATTGAGCATTTTTTTGATATTCAGAAGCCTGAAAGTCGAGAGTTGTTCAACGGTTTTAAAATTGAGCAAGAAAAAGAATTTTGTGAAAAGCATCAGAACAAATATCCTGTAATAAATGTTTCACTTAAAAGTATTAAAGAAACAAATTGGGAAGATTGTTTAAGCAAGTTTATTCAGTTAATTTCCAAATTATACGAAAATTATAGTTTTTTATTAGAATCTGATAAATTGTCGATATACCAAAAAAGAAGGTTTGAAGGTATTATGTTGCAAAAAGCCAATAAAGCACAATACAAGGAAAGTTTAGAAACACTGAGTTTTTACTTATACAAACATTTTGAAAAAGAGGTTATAATTCTTGTTGATGAGTATGATGCACCTATAATCAGTGCTTTTCAATATACCAAGCCTCCCATAAAGACCTTTCAAAGCGGAAATTTAACCTATTATGAAAAGGTTGTAAATTTCATGCAAGGTTTTCTTGGCGATGCCTATAAAGGAAACAAAGCTTTACGCAAAGGAATGGTTACAGGGGTGATGCGTGTTGGTAAAGAAAGTATTTTTTCGGAGTGGAATAACTTTGATGTTTTTGGAATAAGCTCAAATTATTTCTCTGATAGTTTTGGTTTTACAAAAGAAGAAACAGAAAAAATACTGACCTATTTCAATTTAGAAACCAAAAAAGAAGAAGTGAAAAAATGGTATGACGGATATAGATTTGGTAAAACAGAAAATATATACAATCCTTGGTCGATAGTCAATTATATTGCAAAATACGAAGATAATTTTAGAGCTTATTGGATAAATTCAGGCAATTATTCGCTAATAAAAAACAGAATTACCGAAGTTGGAGTAAAAGAAGTTGTTCACAGTTTAATTCAAGGGAAAGCAATTGACAAAGAATTTAAAGAGAACTTTGTTTTTCAAGATTTTGAACGAAATACGGAGCTTTTATGGACATTATTAACCGATAATGGTTACCTTACATTAGTGGAAAAAAGTAAATACGGCAATTACAAGTTAAGAATACCCAACAATGAAGTCAAAATAGTATTTACCGATATAATATTGAGTTGGTTAAACGAAGAAGTAGAAATTACAAAAGATTTACTGATAAGCACTTCTGAAAATTTAATAAATAACCGAATAACTGAATTTGAAAAAGGATTTAAACAACTTGTG
>PDWI01005455.1_pt1 | contig 16409 bp, 18 predicted proteins | sample 1430891 | NCBI WGS metagenome assembly PDWI01 (sample SAMN01162508, study PRJNA174530) | Oral metagenome, whole genome shotgun sequencing project. | biome: Marine environment; feature: Marine mammal; material: Swab sample of the gingival sulcus; isolation source: swab sample of gingival sulcus...
CCGGGCGATTTTGACAGATCATGCCCATAAAATCATTGACTGTAAGCGGCAGGGTACGGTCAAAATCCAGTGCCTGTGGTACATAGCCAATTACTTTGTTCTGCTGTTGCCAGGCAATTCTTATCGTGCCATCATGGGGCATTTGTCCTAATAGAGAGCGAACAAGAGACGTCTTGCCGCCGCCATTGGGGCCGATAATGCAGTGGATGGAGTTCGCGTCAACTGCAAACTCAACGTTGGTCAGGATTGGGTTGCCGCCAAGTTTGAGACAGAGGTTTTCAAAGTGAATAGCCGGACCGGAAGCTGAAATTGTTTTTTCCAATTTACATCTCCTTCTTGTGCTTTGAATGCGCCTCTATGAGGGCGTTGGTCAATGCCTCAAGATTTTCTCGCATACCTTCTTCAAAGCTGGTAAGAGAATATTCCCCTTTGGTCAGATGGGAAAGGTGATGTATCTTTATTCCTGTCTCGTCATGGATGGTGTCCACATATTTTTCAGGGAAATCCATTTCGGTAAAAATAACATCCACATCCAGTTGTTTGATGGTGTCGATGGTTTTGGCAAGTTGACTGGCGGTTGGTTTCAGACCATGGCCGGGTTCAATCACTGCGGTGACCTGAAGCCCAAATTCCTGCAATAGATAGTCGTAACCTCCATGAATTGTCGCACAACGAAAATCCAGGTTGGCTTGGTCTGCAACTTTTGCCATATACCCTGCCTTCATTTTTCTCAGTTTCCTGACGTAATTTCTGGTATTCTTTTTGTAAAGCTGGGCGTGTTCAGGAATGGCCTGCTGCAGCCCTTTGGAGATGGTATAGATTTGTTGGATAGCGGCGGTTATCGAAACAAAGGTGTGTGGATTAACCACCTTTTCACCGCTTAGATTACCAGAGACAGGAATTAAGGAGACGTCCTTGTTGGCAAAGATGATGGTGAGCTTGTCCTTCATCTGGGCGGCTTCCATGATCTCAAATGCAAATTCGTCATGGCCGATACCGTTTACCACCATGATGTCGAGCTCCATGCACTTCTTTATATCATCGGGCTGTGGACGGTAGTTATGGGGATTGAATCCTGCCCCTATCAGCGGAACAACTTCGGCAGTGTCACCAACAATATTGGCGGTAAAGCTGTAATAGGGATGGAGGGTAACACCAATTTTCTTTTTTTCCGCAGCTTGAGCAAGGCCTGATTGCAGGACAAGTGAGAGCAGGAGGGTGAGTATAATATTCAATTGTTTCATTGTATGGTTTTTCCTTTCATTCTGTTGACTTCGTCTTCGCCTGTAAGGGCAACTATTTCATTCCAGCCGGCACTGATAAGTGCCTGGTCGGTTATTATTTCAGGAAATTTTTGTCTGGTATTTTTATGAAACCAGATTTCAAATGGTGCATGGGAGGCAACTTTTGCAGCGTTACCCTGTTTTTTCTGGTGGTCGTGTAACATGAGTAAAAGAAAAGCACCTCGGATATCGGGGGTGGATGGAATGCCTCTGTACATTGCGATATGGCGCTGGTCTGCATCAAGAATTTTTTTCTCCCAGGTGATTTTTCCCTGTTTTTCCCAGGCAGAATCCTTGACAAAAGGTGGAATATACATTCCCGCTAACTCGTTGACTTCCAGCCAGCTTCCTTCAAAATCGTGGGTCTCTTCAATTTCAATAGATGCTGTTAACAGGCTGTTAAATATCCCTATTTCTTTGGCATTAAGATCCTTAAATGCATTAATCTGCCACGATTCCATCGTTATTTGATCGACACTTCCGGTCCTGGCAAAAATAGCGATAGCACACACTATGAGGATACAGCAGGCAATGATAAGAAGCCATCGGGTTTCTGTGCCTCCCTTTGCTGGGGTAACGATGGTCTCCAATGGAGAGCCTATGGTTTTGTTTGTTGCCATTTATATGAACTCCGTAATGATGGATATTAGGATGGCAGGATAAAGATTGCTGATCTTGGTTTTGGTATAAGAAACCTTGTCAATAAGTATGACCTGCTAAGAAATTTCTTAATCCATTTTAAAAAGATAACCACGAATCAATTTATATCTATATAGTCTAAATTGAAAGGGTCGTCAAAAAAAGTTTGGTTTGCAAAATATCAAAGAGAAAGAACAGGACATCATCTTGCTTTTCAGGGGGAACAAAGGCTTTGACGAGATGAATAAGGGTAACGGTATCAAGTTGGAGTAGGCTAAAAAAATTGTTTGAAACTTAACCGAATGTGGTGTATTTTCCATTCTTTTGATTCCAGGTTTTTACTGATTTTGGTTGGTTGAGCGTAAAATCTACTTTCTATTTCGGAGAAAATATGGCACCTTTTATACCGTTAGCATGTGGAGTGGCAACCGCAATAAGCTGTGTATTGGCTGTTCAGACTGGAAAAGGAACAGTGAAAACGATGAAAAGGAGAAAAAGGCGCCATGCCAGAAAAGCTCGATCTGGAAACTAAAAAAGAGATAGCCAAAGTGGCTATGACAGCGTCTCTTGGCGTAACTGTTGTGTCTGCACTTTTTCTCAAAAAAGATAAGACGATGAAGCAGATTCATACCGGTGCCGGTGTTGCCCTTGCCGGCTTTTGTCTGTGGCACCATTTCCTCTATCAACCTGCCAAAAAAAAGGTTTCTTCACGAAAAGAAGAAAAATAGCGTTTTTCTTCAAGTATATCTGTTGTATCCCATTTTCTATAAGTTGTTAAAAAGACAAAAAATAATGGTGTCTTGACAATTGCAACGCAACTTGACCGATCAAAGACATGCATTGCTTTCAGTGGCACTTTGTATTCTTTTCATTTATTTCCGAGACATAGGCGCAGGATAAATCTTTATTGTGATCAAGGTTGACTTGGAAGGGATTTTTCTCACCAAAGAAGTTATTGACTTTTGCCAATAAAAGGCTTAGTATTTCTCCTAAAATAGTTAGGGAAAATATAGTGTCCCCTAACTTTTGTGACCGTTTGGTCGACTCTCTTATTCATGAGGTGAAATATGGAACCCAATCAATCACTTACGGCAAGTCAAGAAGACTATCTTGAGGCAATATATAATATTTCCAACAAAAAGATGGCTGCCAGAGGTAAGGATATTGCAGAATATCTTGATGTGAAAGCCTCTTCGGTAACCGGTGCTCTCAGAAATCTTGGGGCAATGGAACTTATTAATTATGCGCCCTATGATTTTATTACTTTGACTGATCATGGTCGGAAGGTTGCCGAAGACATTGTTCGCCGTCACAATACGCTTGAAAGGTTTCTGATTAACGTATTGGGAGTCGAGCAGGAGGAAGCGGGGGAAGCTGCCTGCAAGATGGAACATTTTGTGCCAAAAACCATTGTGGAAAAATTAAAAAAATACTCTGAATATGTAGAGTCTTGCCCCAAGGGAGGGATTACCTGGGAGTCTGGCTTTGGTTACTACTGCAAGACTGGATGTGTCGATACCGATTGTGCCAGGTTCTTGAAAAAAAAGAAGAAAATGGCTGAAAAATAAGCAAAAAAAAAGGGCATCAAAATATCTTGATGCCCTTTTCTTCTTTAGTTCTGTAGTACCACCGGTGGCGGTGGTGCTTTCTTAAGAGCTGACATCAATCCTATAACCAACGTCACTAAAACGACAATGACATAAAAGACTCCCATCATCTGGATTCCATTAAGTCCGACCGCACTTCCTCCGGTGAAAATTACCGAAGCGACAATGAACCCAAGCAATGTTGGGAAAAATATCGAGAACAGCATCCATTTATACGAATTGGTTTGGACTTTTACCATTATGGTTGTTGCCAGACACGGTGGATACAGCGCGAAAAATACCATGACCGCCAGCGCGTGAAGGGGTGAAAAGCCACTTCCTGAAGTTTCGCTTCCCATTCTTTGCTCAAGACTCAGGTTTTCATCAGCGCCTTGCTGATAGAGAACACCAATGGTGGCAACACTTGATTCTCTTGCCGCGAATGAAGAGAGAATAGCCACGTTGATCTTCCAGTTAAAGCCTGCCCATTGAGTAATTGGTTCCAGGGAATGTCCAACCATGCCAAGAAAGCTCTTTTCAATTTGCTCTTCCTTGATCTGTCGTCTGAGAGCTTTTCGTTTTTTAGCCAACTTTCGTACAGCCTTGTTGACTATCTTGGCATCCTTGTCCTTTTTAGGTTTGAGAAATTTGAACAAATCAGGATTGTTCTTCATAAATTTCCTGTCAAGACTTTTTGATGCTTCAGCTCCCTTGGAGTTTAGTTTCGCTGCCTTGTATTCGGTGTAGAGGTTCAGCAGGTTTACCAGGTTCGCCTCATCGGCAAATTGTGGGGCATAGGAGCTTTTATCAATTTTCTTGTAAAAGGTTTTGACTGCCTTGTTTATCTCCTGGTCATAATGTGCTTTTCTCTCGTCACCTATTCCAGGAAACTGGAGCAGAGTGAAAACGCAGACCGACACGGCGACAACGATGGTTCCAACTTTCTTGATGTATTGCCAGGTACGCTCAATGGCTCTTTGCCCGACACCGAACAGGGTTGGTGAATGGTAGTTCGGTAGTTCCATGACGAACGGTGCTGTTTCCTTGGTTTTTAGCACGGTCATGGTAAGGAGTTTTGCAACCAACAGGGCAACAAAGATAGTTATCGTTGATAAAAAGAGCATTGCCCATGACTTGTATGGAGCGAAAAACACGTTAACAAGAAGAGTGTAAAACGGTATTTTTGCCAGGCAATTCATATATGGTACGGTGAGAATTGTTGCCATACGTGCTTTTTCGTCTGGAATACCTTTGGTTGACATAACACCTGGTACGGCACAGCCTCCAGCGAAGACACCACCGAGGATATATGGCAGGGTTGATTGACCATGGAGACCAAAGGAATAGAACAACCTGTCAAGGATAAAGGCAATACGTGCCATGTAGCCTGAATCTTCCAGGATGGCAATCAGGGAAAAGAGGATCAAAAATATCGGAATGTAATTGAGCAGAGCATTGGCTGAATCGACCATCCACAATCCCATGGATCTCACATATGGATCGTCCAGAATACCAGATGCCGGCAGTATACCTGCCGCGAAGGCTCTGAATTTTGCCAGCACTGGCCACCAGTATTGGGTCAAATCGTAACCTTTCACAATCGACAGCTGGTAAATAATAAACACGGTTGCGACCAAAAATATTGGTGCAAGAAACTTGTTTAATACCAGCTTGTCAATGGTTTCACTAAAAGTGGAAGATTTTTCCTTTGTGAGATCAACGCATTCTTCAACTATTTGACTTGCAAGCTTGTCTCGGCATCCTACCATGTAGTCGGATACATTAAGGTCGTTTTCCTGCTCAAAATTATTGCGAATTGAATCGGCTTTTTCCAAAACTGTATTTGATTCACCCAATGCTTCGGCAACAATTCTTCTTGCCTCTGAATCGCCTTCGATGAGTTTAATGGTAAGCCATCTTTTTGGGTATTGAGAAAAATGGTCTGTTGACTCTATTTCACTCCACAACTCTTTAATCTGTGGTTCCAGTTTGTCATAGGTGATTTGAAGCTGGGAGATGGTGTCCTGATGTGCTGCGGTGTAGATGGCATCTTGCAGCTCTTGCTTCCCTTTTCTCTTCCGGCTGATGGTGGGGATGACTTCTACCCCAAGTCGTTCTTTGAGTTTTGCAACATCAATTTCAACCCCATTCTGCTTGGCGACATCCATCATGTTGAGGACGATGACCATTGGAAAGCCCATTTCAAGTGCTTGAAAGGTGAAGTAAAGACTTCTCTTCAATGATGATGCGTCGACGACGTTGGCGATCACATCCGGTTGCTCGGAAATAAGAAAATCCCTGGCAACTCTTTCTTCCAGTGAAAAGGAGGTGAGGCTGTAGGTCCCTGGCAGATCGACTACTTCAACCTTGCAATCCTTGTGGCGATATGTACCGGACTTTTTGTCCACGGTTACACCAGGATAGTTGGCTATGTGTTGATTAGCACCAGTAAGCATGTTAAAAGCTGTAGATTTGCCGGCATTTTGTTGACCCGCTAAACCTACCAGCAGTTTGTTTTTCTTATCCATAAAACAATCCTTTTGGGCTGATTGGTTTGAAATGATGTTTTAATAGTGGTGAATAAACGATTATTCTTCTTCTACCTCAATGAGAGATGCTTCAGATCCTCTGAGCGTGACATTGTAGTTGGCAACTTTGCATTGCACCGGGTCTCCAAGGGGTGCTCTGCGGATTACTCTTATGGTGCTTTCCGGGACGAAGCCCAGATCAAGCAGGCGCTGCCTGACTGCACCTTTGGCATGGTGGCACCGTATTTTAACCTTGTTTCCTGCTTTAACATCACAAAGTTTGCAGTTTTTTCTGTGTTTGTGATTTTTGGAATGCTTCATTTTTTTTCCTCGATCAATTTGTTATGTCTACCTAAAAATAATAGATTCGCATAACCTATAGCATTTATGTTTTTTTGGTCAACAAAAAAAATGTTGCAAATTATATTTAGGGAGTCCGAAAAAATCATTGACAAGGATGTTATGAAACGGTAACTTCTCCGAGTTAGGTTATCAAAAGAAAGGATAATTATGTCTAAAAATATTTGATATCTTTTAATCTTAAATCTTAAAGTGAGGAACAAAATGAAAATAAAATCGTTTATGGCAATAGCAGCTTTGTTGTTCGGTGCTTCTTTAGCTCAAGCACACACTCCACTGTGTTCTTGTTTTGACAATGGGGATAAAACCATCACCTGTGAAGGTGGTTTTTCTGATGGCTCTTCTGCATCTGGGGTTCCGATGTATGTTAAGAGTGCAGACGGCAAGGTTCTCCTCAAAGGTGCTATGAGCGAAGACTCAGAATATACTTTTGATAAGCCGGAAGGCGAGTATGTTGTACTTTTTGATGCAGGCGAAGGGCATAAAATTACAGTGCCTGGAAGTGAAATTGTTGAGTAGAATTGTTTGACCCTATTTTTTTTAACACAATAACAGGAGGAACGAATGAAGGCTAAATTAGCAGGTTTATTGACCGGAGCTGCAATTATAGGATCAGCAGCGGTAGCGTCTGCGCATTTTCAGATGATTTACACACCTGAGATGGCAATGACAAAGCATGGTGAAATTCCATTGAAGTTGGTATTCACCCATCCTTTTGAAGCTGGACATACCATGGATATGGGTCCGGTTGAGGAATTCTTTGTTGTTCGCAGCAGGGGCGAGAATAAGCCGACAAAGAAAGATCTCAAAGGCACTCTTAAGCCTATGACATGGACCAGCTTGACCAATAGTGGAAAGGCATGGGAAACAACCTTTAAGACTCGTGGCGGCGATTACGCTTTTTGCTTGATTCCTGAGCCTTACTGGGAAGGAGAAGAAGAGTTCTACATTAAGCAAAATACCAAGGTTATCGTTAATGTTGGTGGTGAGCCAGGTGCATGGATGGAGCCTGTAGGATTGCCAACAGAGATCGTTCCTCTTTCCAAGCCTTATGATCGTTGGACCGGTAACGTATTCCAAGGACAGGTTCTGTTGAATGGAAAGCCTGTACCAGGTGCTGAGGTAGAAATTGAGTTCATGAATCACAAGCCTCTTCTTGATTCAAACTCTTTTGCCAAGGAAGCAGAAGTTGAAGCACCTCAGGATTCTTTTGTCCTTCAAACAATTTTTGCTGACCAGAATGGTGTTTTCACCTTCGGTATTCCACGTGCTGGTTGGTGGGGATTTGCAGCGCTTGACCTTGATCCTGACTACAAATACAAAGGGAAAAAATGTTCCCGTGACGCAGTATTGTGGCTCCAAGCTAAAGACATGAAGTAAAAAAAGAGCAAACATCCGTTTTGTTTAAGGGGGAAAGGCTTTGTGTCTTATCCCCCTGTTTTTTTTGGTGAGGAAGAAAAATATGGAAATTGGAGAGATAATAATAGCGCTGGGTGCTTTTGGTCTTGCGTTGTGGTACCTGTACAGAAAATTTGTGGTAACAAAGGGTTGTTCATGTGGAAATAAGAGTTGTAGTTCCGCCAGCAGCGGAAAATATTCTGCAGCTGATCCAGGGAAGAATGACTAAAAGTTTGTTTGACTAAGAAGTATGGATAAAAGGGATATCTTTTTTTTAATAGTTGCCTGGTTGGTTGCAATTTTTATTCTTTACAGAGCCTTGAGAAAGAAGGGGTGGTGTCCTGATATATATGGGAATAAAAGTTGTGCGATCGATAGTGGCAAACGAATGAAGGGTACAGGGCGTAAACAGAAAAAACGTTCGCAGTAATAATTTTTTTTATGAGTTAGGTATTGCATATATTGTTTGGGGTTCAGTGGTTTGTTTTGAATGTATAAACTACTGGAATATTAAAAAAATATGTTTTATTGTATTATCAATCATAGAGAGCTTGGCGATGGCAAAAAAAAATGAGATTAGTTCCAGCTCGGAAGATTATCTGGAGGCTATATACCTGATTTGTCGAGAACAGGGAGAAGCGAGATCCAAGGATATAATGCAGCATCTTAATGTTTCTGGACCATCGGTTACGGAGGCATTACAGCTTCTCAGTAAAAAGGGGTTGGTGAATTACTATCCGTATGAAGCTATTACCCTGACTGCAGAAGGTGAAGAGGTTGCGGTAGATGTGTTGCACCGGCATGAGACTTTGAGAGATTTCTTCGTGGAGGTGCTTGGTATTGATGAAAAGCTTGCAGATGACGGGGCGTGTAAGATGGAGCATGCCGCTTCACGGGAAATTATTGACCGGATAGTGAAATACACCAAGTATTTGCAGGAATGTAAGGAAAAGGGTTGTGATAAGCAGCTTTGCTTTACGGATTACTTAGAAAGAAATCCATAAATTATTTTATAATGGAATTTAGTCAAACTCATCTCGGTACCACAGAAAACTGGCTGGCCGGGACTTTGCTACCAAAGGCACCCGATGCCATTCCGGCGCCACAGTTCTCAACTCTGGGTACTGTCGCGTCCACACTGACCATAGCCAGTGCGGTATCCATTGGCTCTAATATGGTGGATGTGAAAAATGGCGGTATGACCTTTGCTGAAGCCGTTGCGAATGGGCTTGTAAAAGGAACAGCGGCAACCATTATTATCAATGCTACTGCGCGAAGCACTGCCTTGCAGGTCGGGCTGGCCGCCGCAGTTCTGGCGGGAGCGGGTTATACCATTGATACGTTGATGAAAAAAAGCAAGCAAGAGCTTTGCCGTGTCGATTCTGTGGAGGGCTAGACGGTGCCTTCTGCTGCCAAAACGTCATTTAATATTGTTCACGAGATAGAAAATCGTATCCGCCTTCGTTCAAAAATCCTGAAAAAAGAGGGAATAGATCCCGATTACTTTGAGGCAGGTATTGAAAACATTCCGGGTGTTGAGAATGTCCGGGTTAATACCCGTGCCGGTTCGGTGGTCGTTGTCTATGATGGACGAACTGAAACCAGAAACTCGATCCTGATCGGTTTAAATGATCTCCCCGAAGAAATCTTCAATGGCAATGGGCGTGAGAAGGGCGTGCAGTCAATCCTGTCTCTTGCCTTTCGCGGAGCCATTACCCTGTCGGTGCTGGTTCTACCAAAGCTTATCGCTGCGCCAGTCGCTATCGCATTTTCTGCGCCGGTAATCTGGGAAGGTATTACCACACTCTGGTCACGAGGGGTCAAGGTTGAAGTTCTTGATGGGGCAGCTCTGCTCTTTTGTCTGGTGCGGAGTGAGTATTTTGCTGCCAGCAGCATTGTTTTTCTGTTGTCAGCAGGTGAGTATCTTGAGCAGGTAAGTGAAAACAGGACAACAGGGCTTCTCAAAAGCCTGCTCAAACCACAGGTGGAGAATGTCTGGATAGAACTTGATGGTCAGGAGATTGAGGTTGCTGTCGATCAGGTTCGTATTGGTGACAGGGTCATTTGTGGGGTTGGTGAAATGATTCCTCTGGATGGTCTGGTTGTCAGTGGCGAAGCTCTGGTCAATACCAGCTCAATTACCGGGGAATCGGTTCCGGTTCATGTCGAGCCTGGAGTAGAGGTCCTTTCCGGCTCGGTTGTGGAGGAGGGACGGATTGTCTTTGAAGCTGCCAGGATTGGCGGTGATACCTCCATGGCACGAATTTCGACCTTCCTTGAGAACTCCTTACGCTTCGAATCGGAATCTCAGAAAAAGAGTGATGATCTAGCCGATAAACTGGTTCCGGTTACTTTTGGTCTTGGGCTCGGTATCTTAGCTGTTACCAGAGATTTGACCAAGGCAGCAGCAGTTTTGACGGTTGATTATTCCTGTGCAATTAAACTTGCAAATCCGGTGGCTGTAAGAGTTGCTATGTATACTGCTGCCAAACAGGGTGTCCTTTTAAAAGGTGCTCAGGCGATGGACGGTTTGGCAAGAATCGATACCCTGGTGTTTGATAAGACCGGTACGTTGACCAAAGGCAAACTCCAGGTTACCGATCTTTATGGTGTTGGCATGTCCGACGCCCAGTTACTGACCATAGCCGCAAGTGCCGAGGAACATTATTCCCATCCGGTGGCTGATGCGGTAGTGAATGCAGCAAGAGAACGTGGCTTTGAACTTCCTCCGACCAGTGAAGTGGACTTTATTGTTGCCCATGGTGTTTCTGCGTATATTGATGGCAAGAACATTCTGGTCGGATCAAGACATTTTATCGAAGATGATGAGCAGGTCGATTGCTCTGCCGTGGAACAACAGGTGGCAACCCTGCAACGGGAAGGGAAGTCTATCCTTTATGTGGCAAGTGAAGGAAGGCTTGCCGGCATAATCGGCCTGCGAGATGAGCTGCGACCGGAAGTCAAGCCGGTACTTGAGGGGCTAAAGCAGGCTGGTATTAAAAAACTGGTTATTCTCACCGGTGATGCTGAGCTGACAGCTAAAGCTCTGGCAGCAGAGCTGGAAGCCATAGACGAAGTACGGTGGGAACTCAAACCTGAAGACAAGGCGAGGATAGTAAGTGAATTGCAACAGGAGGGCGGAACCGTTGGTTTCATTGGTGACGGGGTGAACGATGCTCCGGCACTGGTTTCTGCAGATGTTGGTATCAGTCTGCCGGAAGGAGCTGATCTGGCAAAGGAATCAGCACAGGTTATCCTGTTGCAGGACAACTTGTATCCATTGCTGTATGGTCGAATTATCGCTCTTCGCAGCCATGATACCATTACCCATTCTTTCTATGCCGCAGTCGGATTAAATTCTGTTTTTCTCCTCATGGCAAGCTTTGGGTTGATTATGCCGGTAACAGCAGCGCTTCTACACAATATGAGCACCCTGTCCATTCTAGGCTATGCCGGCATCAGGGGAAAGAAAAAGGTGTTGGAGCTGGAATCCCCGGAACAACAGGAATCTGAATCAGATAGAGATAAATAGATGAAAAAAATGTATACATCATTACAGGATGCTCCTGTGAACGAAGATCTCACCGTATTGGATGTGACAGATTCTCACTTGAACGCATGGCTTCAGCGGCTGGGAATATTCACCGGCGGACATTTGATCAAACATGATGAAGAGATAAATTACCATCCGGTACGCATTCGGGCCGAATTGGGTGAGATTGTTATTCCGGCCGGACTGGCGATTAAGATTTTTATCCATACCGACGATGATGTGAAAAAAACGTTGGTGGAGATGGAAAGAGGTGAAACTGGGCATGTGGAAGCCATGACCTGTGGACGAGGTTGTGTTAATGCACTCAGCCGCTTTGGTTTAACTGAAGGTGCAGAATTTACCTTCGTTCGCCGTTTGCCGCATATGGATTACATTACCGTAATCGATCGGCGGGAACGTACCCGTCTTTCCGAAGGAGAGGCGGCAAGAATCTGGGGGAAAACCGAAGGACAGGAGGCAACCCAGTTCTATTTTGCCAAGAGAAATAAACCTTTTATGGTACAGGAAATTATTGGTGGTCAGAAAATAACCCGGCATCTGATAACGCACGGGATAACGGTGGGGGCTGAGATTATGCTGGAATCAATTGCCCAGACCCAGGAAATTCATGCCCCAAGCATGGAACATCTTACTGTCTCCAGTCCAGGCGGTTTGCGAATGTATCTGACCCCGTTTCAAGCGGCACAAATCATTGTCAAGACAACTGCCCGGACTGAAGCGGATCTTCAGGTGGTTTCCGGGCAGGAATTGTAGACGGTCTATGCGTTGTCTGCTACTTCTGCTTGAGCTTCATTCCACATTTCGGAATATTTCTCCCTGGTGGAAGCCAGTGAGTCATCAAGCTTCATCTTTGTTTTGTAGGCAGTTTTCATGGTTCCTTTTACAGTACGGTCGAAAAGGTTTTCCTGTACTGCCTGATCTTCGCCTTTCAGACCGGCTTTTTTTCCGGCTCTGTAGGTCAAATAACCAGCGGTACCGAGTACTGCCCAGCCGATGGGATTGCTAACTAATGGGAGAGCAAGTATAGGATATGACATTATTTTTCTCCTTTATCGTCTTTTTTTTCTTCAACAGGTTCTGGGATTGCCATTATTTGAGAGGCGGCTGCTTCTTCTTCGCCTTTTTTCTTTCCCTGTTTGTAGAGAAGATAACCGCCAATACCGAGAACAGCCCAGCCTACAGGATTTGTAGTAAATGGAATGTAAAGCATTTTATTTCTCCTTTGTGTATATTTAAAACTCGTATAAAAAAGGTTTCGTATTTGTTTTCTGAGTATATGATAAAACAGCGCGATATGGCTGTCAAGTATTTAAAATCATTGGATTTCTGTTTGTTGCTGCCAATAAATTTTCAAAGCCCTAAGTTTGTAATATGGGCTGTCAGGTAACTGATTGATATTAAAAGGTTGAATTATGAATGCTGCAAGACCGGATACAACAATTCGGCTAGATAGATCGTTGTTAAAAAAATTTGGGATCAGGATAAAACAGTCCATGCCCGGCAGGATGCGAGTGAGGGTGAAGGGGCTGCAGCGAAAGACAAAAGCTTCTCACTGGATGAGTGAGCATTTGAGAAGAACTGTCGGGGTGCGACGGGTGGAGACCCGTTTTGCCACCGGTTCGGTTATTATTTTCTTTGATGCCCAGGCAACTTCGGTAAATGTACTTTTACGCGAGGTGTTGAACCAGGTTGTACATCCGGTCGCGTATCCAGAACCTGCTGAACCTGTCCCTGGTTTTCAAAAACTTTGCGATACCTGTGATTGTGATGCCAGGCAGACTTTCTCCCAGAAGGCACGAAGAGTTGGTTGGCTGACTGCTATCATGACCTATTCCGCGGCGAGAACATGGCTGTTCAGACTGCCGCTTCTACAGACGCCGTTCAGCCTGATTGGTATCGCCGCCATTGCCGGCACCCTGCCGCTTGTAAAGGAAGCGGTGAGTGATACCCTGGAAAAAGAAAAGGTGACGGTAAAACCCTTCCTTGCCTTTGGCTCCATAGCTACCATTCTGATGGGGGAAGCTTTTTCTGCCTTACAAATTATCTGGATATACAATGTTGCCGAGCTTACCGAGGATTATGTTGCCCAGAAATCGAGAAAGGCAATCCGTGATATTCTTGAGGTTGCACCGGCAAATGCCTACGTGATGGTTGATGGCATGGAGGTTGAAACCCCTGTATCGAGAATTTTACCAGATGATATCGTTGCCGTTCATACCGGCGAGAAAATTCCGGTAGACGGTATTGTCACCGATGGTGAGGCGTTGGTTGATGAGGCATCTATTAATGGACGTTCAGAGGCGGTCTTTCACGAGATTGGTGATGAAGTCTGGGCTGGAACCATTGTCAGCCAGGGGGTGCTTTTTGTCAAAACAGTCAAGACCGGGGAAGATACTTATCTGGCGCATATCATGAAAATGGTTGAAGATTCGCTGAGCAACAAAGCTCCTGTCGAGCAAAAGGCGGATCAGCTTGCTGCCAGATTGTTGAGAATCGGGCTTGCAGCCACTGCTGTTACCTTTTTCCTCACCTTTGATCCGATGCGGGCACTGACCGTTATGCTGGTAATGTCATGTCCTTGTGCGACAGTTTTGGCAGCTTCCTCAGCGGTTACCGCTTCAGTTGCAAATGCGGCAAAAAATTCGATCCTGATAAAGGGAGGTTTGTACCTTGAAAAAATTGGTGAGGCCGATGTGTACTGCTTTGATAAGACCGGAACTCTCACCATGGAGCAGCCAGAAATAATAGCGGTGATCGGTAGAACTCCAAGTATTTCAGAAGATGCGATATTGACTATGGCCGCAACTGCCGAATCCCATAATCAGCACCCGATGGCAAAGGCGATTCTTGCCGAAGCACAGGCCAGGGGCATAGAGACCGAGCGCCATGCCGTTTGTGATTTTAAGGCTGGCAGAGGAGTGCTGTGTACTGTTGGAGGTGATGCGGTTATCCTGGTTGGAAATCGACAATTCATGGAAGAACATCAAGTTGATATTCGCTGGTTTGGTAAAAAGGCCGCGGCTCAGCGCCAATTGGGCAATACTGTGGTTTATGTCGCTAAAAATGGCCGGGTACAGGGGATGCTCGGTATTGCCAATCCGGTCAGACCTGAAGCGGTAAGGGTGCTTCACTGTCTTAAAGGTGACGGGGTAAAGAGAATTGAGCTGGTGACCGGAGATAACCCTGAAGTGGCTAAATCCTTGATGGAGGTTTTCCCCTTTGATGACTGTCGTGCTGATTTGATGCCCGAGCAGAAGGCGGCACGGGTTGATGAACTGCAGCAAGGCAGATCGGTTGTTATGGTTGGTGATGGTGTCAATGATGCTCTTGCTTTAACCAAGGCGGATGTTGGTGTTGCCATGGGTGTGGGTGGGGCTGAAGTTGCAATGGAAGCCGCTGACATTGCCCTTGCTGATTCTGATCTTGAAGGCTTGATGAAGGTAAGAAATCTCAGCCATAAGACGATGACAGTCATCGACCAGAATCACTATTTTGCCGTCTCAACTGATCTGATAGGAGCTGCTCTTGGTATGCTTGGCATTTTGTCTCCAGTGATGGCAGGAATGATTCATATCATGCACACCGGTGGTATTTTGGTCAATTCCAGCAGACTGTTGTCATGGGAACCTCCGGTTGATCCGCTGGCATATTGTAAAAAATGTCAAAAAGATCCTGAAACTGGTGAAATATGGTGCGAAAAAAAGGAAAAGAAGTCATAAGCACAGTCGTTGGAAGAGTTTCGCAGGAAAACGGTACAGACTAAAAAATGATTGAAAGAGAATAAATATATGAAATTTGATATTACCGATAAAAGCAGAGTTGATTTTGTTGCCTATGCTCCAATGCACACCTTCAAGGGGTGGGCGGTGGAAGGGCTTTCTGGTTACTTTGATGTGGATTTTGACAATCTGACCATAAACCATATTGAGGCTCTGGCATTAAACCAGTATTTCGATACCGGCTATGATGACAGAAATAAGGCCATGGTGGATTTTTTTAAATTTGACACCAACAAGGAATCTTCCTTCGTGATGACAGAATGTCGGGAATTCAAGAAGGTTGGTGATCAGAAATACCAGATCACAGTGCTTGGAATTCTTGATTTCGTCGGGATTAGACGACAGCTGCCGATTACTTTAGTCTTGACGAAGGACGATGGCAATTTATATGTATCTCTCAAATTTAAATGGTCGTTTAAGGCCTATGGAATTAAAGCCCCTCGTCTGCTGTTTTTAACGGTACGGGATGTGGTAGATATTTCCGCGGATCTTGTTCTTCGTGCCGCTGAAACAGCAGGTGAACAGGAATAATTGTTGAGCAATATTGAACAAGAGAGCAGAGTAAAACAAAAAAGCTTCCCTGATGGAAGAGTTTTTTGTAATTCTTGCAGGTATGAGTATGACAAAATACAACGATGAAGAGATTGTAGACAAGTTTTTGGACAATACCCGGTATTTGAAAATTGCCCATCATGTTCCCGGCAGGATCAGGGTTAAAGCCAGTTGGAGTGGTGCCAGAAAACTGGCCAAGGAAGATACCAGTGATTTGGGAGAGGTTATAGATAAAATCCCTGGAATTCTTGAGTACCGGGTTAATAAGAAGGCATTGTCGGTAATAATCAGTTATGATTCCGAGGTCCTGCCATTCCAGTTATGGGAAGATGTGGGAACCCTCGGTGAGAATCCGGGAAACAGGACAGAGGTAAAAGAAAGACTCTTAAATATTCTCAGTGAAGCATAGTGTAAGGAGATCTGTATGGAAGAGCAAAAGGATTCTACCCTTCATCAGGGAGCGGATATGGTTGATGGGGGTGTATCATCTACAGGAGCTGCGTCGGAGCAACCTGTACAGCCTGAAAATACCCAGACATTCCAGCAGCCGACAGGTGTGGGGGGACAACCTGGTGTAGAGGGGGCAGAACAGGTAAGTCCGCAGCAGCCGGTTCAACCCCAACAGACAATGCAGCAGGTTCCTCCAGGATATGCGATAGATCCCCAAACCGGTCAGTTGGTCTATGTTGGTCAGTTCCAGCAGCCTCAGCAGCCGTATGCTCAGCCGCATG
>PDWI01007149.1_pt1 | contig 16409 bp, 14 predicted proteins | sample 1430891 | NCBI WGS metagenome assembly PDWI01 (sample SAMN01162508, study PRJNA174530) | Oral metagenome, whole genome shotgun sequencing project. | biome: Marine environment; feature: Marine mammal; material: Swab sample of the gingival sulcus; isolation source: swab sample of gingival sulcus...
CTCTCGTTATTTGTTAAGTACAAAAAACTATCGAACGCTGAATCTTATTGAATAACAGGTAGATACGGCGACCAAAATCTTTTTCTTGAAAGCTATAGATGATAAAGCAAGAGCCGTTAATAAACAAATGACAGGAACACATTGTGAATAGGCAACCTGGAGACCGTAAGCGAAAAAATGCATTTTTATGCAAATGGTGAAGTGTTTTTTCTTGACTTACTTTCTCATAGGCGGAATTCAAGCTCATTCAAAAGAATTGCGGAAGATGATGATATGGATAAAATTGGCCTTGCTACCGGAAGGAAAGGGTTTCTTTGCATTATCCTGGAATTATGCTATTCTTGCCAAGAGAGCAAGGTGTTACAGGAACCAGGAGGCCCGCCATGAAAAAACTGCCCATCGGAATTCAGACTTTTAGTGAAATCCGGCAAAACAATTATGTATATGTTGATAAGACTACCCTTGCTGTTGATCTCATCGACCGCTACAAATACGTGTTTTTGTCACGGCCACGGCGGTTTGGAAAAAGCCTGTTTGTCGATACCCTGCATTCTCTTTTTGAAGGGAAAAAGGAATTGTTCACGGGTTTGGCCGCTGAAAAAAGTCATGACTGGTCAAAAAGCTATCCGGTTATTCGTATTGATTTTTCTGAGGGCAATTTCCGCATCCCGGAAAATTTGCATGAAAGCCTGAAGGCCGTGATTCGAAGAAATGAAAAACGGTTAAACACTGCTGCTGAAGATCTTGTGCCTGCACTTCGGTTTGGCCAGCTTATCCGTGAAGTCTGTGAAAAATATGATTCTCAGGTTGTCATTTTAATTGATGAATATGACAAACCCATTCTCGACAATATGGATCAACCGGAGATGGCTGTGCTGGCACGAGAAGAACTCAAGGCATTGTATTCTGCCATTAAAGGAAACGATGCCTGTATTCGCTTTGCCTTTTTAACTGGCGTAACTAAATTCTCCAGAGTGTCTGTGTTTTCCGGTATCAACAATATTGAAGACATTTCCCTGGCCCCGGAATTTGCCACTGTCTGCGGCTATACCCAGCACGATCTGGAAACGGTGTTTGCCGAGCATCTTGAAGGCGCAAACATGGATGAGATAAAACGATGGTATGACGGGTATTATTTCATCGGCGACCATGTGTATAATCCATTTGATATCCTGTTGTTTCTACGCGGAAACAAACAATTTAAAAGCTATTGGTTTGAGACCGCCACACCTACCTTTCTGGTCAAGCTCCTACACCAGAAACAATTTTTTCTGCCCGATCTGAGCAATATCAAGGCTGGCGAAGAACTGCTGACATCCTTTGATATTGATCAAATCTCACCTGTTACCCTGCTGTTTCAATCCGGTTATCTGACCATCAAGGAGGCGGTGCTGGATGGGTTTATGACGGAGTACATTTTAGGTTTTCCCAATCTGGAAGTGTCCATGGCCTTTACCAATTCCCTGCTGGATTTATTTGCTCCAGTGGAACAAAAAACTGCAGTAAGAAGCAACCTCTACCGTGCCTTGAAAAACGGCGATATGGAACAGTTCAGGGCCGCCATTCACGCTCTGTTTGCGGCCATTCCCTATCATAACTATACAAACAACGAAATCGCCCGCTACGAAGGGTTTTATGCCAGTGTGATCTTTGCCTGGCTTTCTTCCATCGGCGTGCAGCTCATTGTGGAAGACTGCACCAACAAGGGCAGGATTGATATGAGTGTGGAAATGGAGGACACCATCTATCTGATTGAATTCAAGGTGGATATGCCTGAGGAAAAAGCCCTTGCTCAGATTAAAGGCAGGGGCTATTCGGAAAAATACCGGATAAAAGGCAAAAAAATCATCCTGATCGGTATTGGCTTTTCCAGCGAGAAAAGAAATATAATGGACTTTCTCTGGGAAGAGATGTGAAAGGAAACTATTAACAGAAAATTTGTGAAAATTGGTTCTCATGTTCATGGGATTTTACTTCGATCCCCTAATTATCAAACACGCTCTTAAATGTTTCCCAGCTGGCCGCATCCGGCGCCAACCGACCGGCCCCTGCTCCATCTTTTAATCACAAACACCCCTTGGTTGGTTAGCGTTTGGGCAAAGTCATGCATCTGTTCATCGCTGGGGCTTTGATGGTCAAACCCTTTGACAGGGTTGTAAGGGATCAGATTCAATCGCACGGGCAACGGATGGATGAACCGGGCCAGTGCCTGGGCATGGGCCACTGAGTCGTTTACCCCTTTGAACAGGATATATTCAAAAAGAAATACCCCCCTTGGGGGCAGGTGATATGCTTCAAGACTTTTTTTCAGTGCCGCCAGGGGCCAGCGCCGGTTCACCGGCATCAAGGCGGACCGGGTGGCATCGTCGGTTCCGTTGATGGAAACCGCCAGGCGGATATTGGGCAGATTCATCTGTGCCAGGCGCTCAATTCCCGGAACCACACCGCAGGTGGAGATGGTCATGTGGCGCAGGGCAATATCACATCCTTTCTGGCTGTTGAGCACTTTGATCGCAGTCATGACCGCATTAAAATTGTCAAACGGCTCGCCCATGCCCATAAACACAATGTTTTTGATATCATGGCCAAGGGTATGCCGGGCATTAAACACTTGGCCCACTATTTCAGATGCTGACAGGCTGCGCTTAAATCCCATGCGGGCGGTCTGGCAGAACTTGCACCCCATTTTGCACCCCACCTGGCTGGACACGCAAAGGGTGTTGTACCGGGTCATGGGGATCACCACGGATTCAATTTTCAGACCGTCGGTCAGCCGGGTAATAAACTTGACCAGTTCACCCTCCGTGAATGTCTCTTCTACCTTGCCGGGTTGTAATACAAGCGCTTTTTCAAGTTCAGTCCAAAGTTTTAAAGAATTTCGGAATTCCGGGGCATTGCCAATATTTTTTCCGCCGTTTTTCAACACTTTCCGGTAGAGCGCTTCAGCATGAAACACCCCCTTTCCGTAATCATTTCGAAGGGTTTGGGTCAACTGATCCAACGGCAGGCCAAAGATATCAATCATAGGTTTCATGGCAAATGTATATCACAGGCCTGGGAATTTGCCTATTCCAGTCTCCGGCCCCCAAAAGATGAATTTCAAGATCTGTGCAAACCCATTTGGTTCCTTCATTGTTTGTTGTGGGCAGACCTCGGTGAAAGACCAGGTCGGCCCATGGGCCGTTCGTTGATGACAAGAAACTGACCAAGCCTTTCCTGCCACTGGGAAACCAGTTGCTGGCGATGCACCAGAACCAGGGTGTTTACCTTTCTTGCTGCAATGAAGCCTGCGCCGACCACGGTTTTTCCAAAGGCCGTCGCTGCAGCCCAAAATCTGCACACCTCATCCAGATGCTGCTGCGGTTGATACATTGAATTTTTATATCATACCTGATAAATATAATAGCCTAAATTTCTAAGGGGATACAAAATGCACTACGAAGGTACGGTTATCAGGCCTCCCAGCGAGGCCAACAGTATACTGCTCCAGGTGACATTGGGCTGTTCCCATAATAAATGCACCTTTTGCGGAACCTATCGGGGAAAACGGTTTGCCATCAAAAAAGATGATGTGATCTTTGAAGATATCGAATTTGCCAGAAATTACTGCCGCCGTCAGAACCGCTTGTTTCTGTGTGACGGGGATGCCCTGGTGATTCCCATGCGGCGTCTGGTCCCCATCCTGGAAAGAATCCGGGATCGGTTGCCCTGGGTGGAGCGGGTGGGTGTTTATGCCAACACCAAAAGCATCAGGATGAAAACCGATGAAGAGCTGGCCCGGCTTCATAAGCTTGGGATAAAAATCATTTATATGGGGCTTGAATCCGGTGACGATAAGGTGCTTGAGCAGATCCGCAAAGGGGCCAATGCAGACAGAATGGTCACCATGGGAAAAAAGATAAAAAAGTCCGGTATCAAGCTTTCGGTGACAGTATTGCTCGGACTTGGCGGCCGTAATGGTTCCCTGGATCATGCCCGGGAAACAGGCCGGGTGCTTACGGCCATGGACCCTGACTTTGTGGGTGCTTTAAGCCTGATGCTCATCCCCGGCACAGAACTGCACGACCAGTATAAAACAGGAGACTTTCAGCTGCCCGGGCCCGAAGAGATGCTCACCGAGCTTGGGGCCATGATTGCCGCCACCGACCTGACAAACGGCCTTTTTCACGCCAACCATGCATCCAATTATCTACCCATACGGGCGCACCTGCCCCGGGATAAAGAAAAAACCCTTGAACTGATATCCCAGGCCCTGGATGGAAAGATTCCGTTGAAACCCGAATATATGAGAGCGTTATAACTTTTAGACTGTTAGAGGAGATATCACCATGGCTGATGCCGAACACAACACCCCAGACCAGATCACCGTCAACACCATCCGCGCCCTGTGCATGGACATGGTACAGAAAGCCAACTCAGGGCATCCCGGCGCCCCCATGGGCCTGGCGCCTGCCGCCTATGTGATTTTCAAACACTTTTTAAAACAGAATCCTGCCAATCCCTCCTGGATGGACCGGGATCGGTTTGTTCTGTCCGGCGGACATGCCTCCTCTTTGTTGTACGCACTTTTATATCTGTTTGGCTGCGGGTTGACCCTGGACGACTTAAAAGATTTCAGACAATGGGGCTCCAAAACCCCCGGACATCCCGAGTATGGGGATACCCCGGGCGTGGAAACCACCACCGGTCCCCTTGGACAGGGCGTGGCCAATGCCGTGGGGATGGCCATTGCCGAACGTCATATGGCGGACCGGTTCAACAAGGATGACCTGTTGATGATTGATCATTACACCTATGCCGTCTGCGGTGACGGAGATCTCATGGAAGGGGTGGCCATGGAGGCTGTTTCCCTGGCAGGACACCTGGGACTTGGGCGTTTGATCCTCATCTATGATGACAATGAAATCACCATTGAAGGCAAAACCCAGATCACATTTACCGAAAACATCCGGGCCAAATTCGATGCCATGAACTGGCATGTGGTCGAGGTGGCGGACGGCAACGACCTTGATGCCATTGAAAAAGCGATTCAGTCTGCCAAGGATGCCGTGTCCAGACCCTCGTTGATAAAAATCAGTACCCATATCGCCTATGGCAGCCCCAACAAACAGGACTCCCCGGATGCCCACGGCGCTCCTTTGGGTGAAGAGGAGGTCAAGGCGGTTAAAAAGTTTTACGGACTGCCCGAAGATAAAGATTTTTATGTGCCTGACGAAGTTCTGGAAAATACGCGTAAGGCTCTTGCCTATGGGGAACAGTATGAGAAAACCTGGCAGGAAATGTTTACAACATTTAAGGGCCTGCACCCCGAAGCGGCCAATCTGTTTGTGGACGCCATCACAGGATTTTTAACCAAAGGGTGGGACAAAGAGATTCCTGTGTTTACCTCTGAGGATGGACCGTTGGCCACACGGGCGGCGTCGGGCAAAGTGCTTAACGCCATCGCACCAAACCTGCCGCCCTTGATGGGCGGATCTGCGGACCTTGCACCTTCCACCAAAACCTATATGACCTGTGCCGAGGAGTTTCAGAAAGAGGCGTGGGGCGGCAGAAACATTCGTTTCGGGGTCCGGGAACATGCCATGGCTGCCATCATGAGCGGTATGTATCTGCATGGCGGAGTCCGGCCTTTTGGCGGCACCTTCCTGGTCTTTGCCGACTACATGCGGCCGGCCATCCGGGTGGCATCCCTGATGGGGCTGCCCATGATCTATCTGTTTACCCATGACTCCGTGGCCGTGGGTGAAGATGGTCCCACCCACCAGCCCGTTGAGCATATAGCGGTGCTGCGCGCTATCCCCGGTCTGAATGTGATCCGTCCGGCAGATGCCAATGAAACTGCCGCTGCCTGGAAAAAGGCCCTGGGCACCCTGAACAGCCCCACGGCATTGATTCTTTCCCGGCAGAAACTGCCCATCCTGGATCTGTCCAATTCAGACGGAGATATGGTATGGGGCGGATACACCGTAAGAAGTGCCGGCAAGACCCCTGATATGCTGATCATTGCCACAGGCTCGGAGGTTCACATCAGCGTGGCTGCCGCAGAGATTCTGGAAAAAGAGCACAACATCAAGGCTTCTGTGATCTCCCTGCTCTCCTGGGAACTGTTTGAAAAAGCACCTGAAGCATATAAAAAGAGAATCTTACCTGCCGCGGTCACCAAACGGCTCACCGTTGAAGCAGGGATCTCCATGGGGTGGGAAAAGTATGCCGGCAGCCAGGGCAAGAGCATCAGTATTGACCGGTTCGGCGCATCAGCCCCGGGCGGTACGGTACTCAAGGAATTGGGTTTTTCCGTGGATAACATCGTAAAGACCGCTCTGGAAATGTAACAAACAGGCGATACGGCCATGATCAAAAGGAGGGACAGATGCAGTTTTCAATTAAAACCGGGGCCAGAACCCAGATGCTGGACATTACTGCCCAGGTCCGGGACATTGTCCGGCAGTCGGGTATACGCAATGGGCTTGTGCATCTGTTTTCCATGCACACCACAGGGGCTGTGACCATCAATGAAAATGCAGATCCGGCAGTGCCTGTGGATATTTTATCCTGCATCAACAAGGTGATCCCCTTTGATGACAATTTTAAACATATGGAAGGCAATTCAGCGGCCCACATCAAGGTCAGCCTGTTCGGGCCGTCTGAAACCGTTGCCCTTGAAAATGGGAATCTGGTTCTGGGAACCTGGCAAAGTCTTTTTTTCTGCGAGTTTGACGGCCCCAGAACCCGAAAAATAAACGTAACGGTTATCGGTGCATGAAATATAAATCTTAGGCGTAGTATTTCATGAACTGGACCCGTTCCAGTACCCCAGGGTCATCTGACTGGGCATGGCTGAGTTTTCCCCTGAAATCGGAAAGGGATTGATAGTCTTTATCCTTCATCCAGCCGCTTAACCTGTCAAGCATGGCTGGGATGGTCTCTTTGCGGTTTTTATACAAGGCAGAGACCACTTGTACCACCTGGGCCCCGGCAAGGATCTGTTTGATAACGCCATCCCCATCATGGACACCTGTGGAGGCTGCCAGATCGCTGTTCACCCGCTGGCTCATCAATGCAATCCAGCGCAGGGACATGGCAATGTCCGACGGCGCGCTGAATACAAAAGAGGGCTTGATCTGCTGTTTTTCAACATCAATATCCGGGTTGAAGAACCGGTTAAACAGGACCATGCCTGCGACCTTTGTATCTGATATTGTTTTAATCATCTGCCCCAGGCTGGAGAAATGATAGCTGGTTTTTACGGCCACCGGGATGCTGACTTTATTGGTCAGGGCATCAATGACCTTAAGATACCGCTCTTCCATTTCCTGACTTGTCCGCTTCATATCCGAAGGCAGAAAGAACATGTTCAGCTCAATGGCATCTGCCCCGGAATCCTGGATTTTATGGGCAAAGGCAGTCCATTCATGGGAATAGACACAATTGACACTGGCAATGACAGGGATGGATACAGCCTTTTTGGCTTCTCCAATCAATGAGAGGTAGTCGTCCAGTTTCTTTTTTTTGAGTACATAATCATAGTGGTCAAACTGCTCCATGTTGTACCCGCTCTCCTCTGCCTCTTTTAACGCTTCCTCGTATTCAAAAAGAATCTCTTCTTCAAACAGAGATTTCAGAACCACGGCGCCGGCACCGTTTTCTTCCCACGCCTTTATTTTGTCAGGGGTATCCGTCAGTCCTGAACTGCCGACGATTATAGGATTTTTTAAGGACAGGCCTAAGTAAGTGGTGGATAAATCCATTTTTATCTCCTTGTAGATTGTATGGTTTCAGAAGCAAAAATCAGATAATGCTAACTTGCAAAATGCTGGTGAAGAAGTAACACCCATACTTTTTATTGTCAACTATCATGGGGGCGTCCTTTAGAGCGTGTCTGATAATTGATGAATCGGCTGCAATCCCATGAAAATGGCCCCAATCCCCCCAAATTTTATGTCAATAGTCCCGCTATTAACAACAAAATTTGTAAAAATTGGTTCTCATTTTCATGGGATTTCGCTTCGATCCCCTAATTATCAAACACGCTCTTAGAGTTTTGGGACGTTAATATAAAACTTGACAGCATTGATCAAGTAATAAAATTTCTTAATACAGTATGCAGAATACCACCGTTTTGATAATATTCAATTTCCACAGGCGTATCCAACCTGAGCACCACCATGATTTCCTGGTCATCCACCTTTAAGGTTAATTCCTGGCCAGGTTCAATGTCATCGCTGAGTCCCAGAATCGAATAAGATTCTTTCCCGGTCAGTCCAAGGGAGTCCGGAGAGTGGCCGTCTTTAAACTGTAAGGGCAACACGCCCATGCCAAGCAAATTGGATCTGTGAATTCTTTCGTAGCTGGTGGCAATAACCGCTTTGACGCCTAAAAGATAAGTCCCCTTGGCGGCCCAGTCCCGTGAAGATCCGGTTCCATATTCCTTGCCGGCTAAAACAATCAAAGGTGTTCCCGATCTTTTGTATTTCCGGGACGCCTCAAAAATTGACATCTGTTCACCGGTGGGAAGATAGGTGGTAATCCCCCCTTCTGTCCCAGGTGCAAGCTGGTTTCTCAGTCGGATGTTGGCAAAGGTTCCCCTGACCATCACCTGGTCATTTCCCCTTCTGGACCCATATGAATTAAAAGCCGCCTGCTGGATTTCATGGTCAAGCAGGTAGGCCGCAGCAGGGCTGTCTGGTGCTATGGCCCCGGCAGGTGAAATATGGTCGGTGGTGACGGAGTCCCCGACCTTCACCAGTACCTTGGCGTCAAGGATGTTACGCACAGGTTCCAGCGCTTTGCTCATATTCAGGAAAAAGGGGGGATTTCTGATATAGGTTGAGGCGTCATCCCATTCATAAACTTCATCTCCCCTGGTTGGGATGTCGTTCCAAAGCGGGGACAGGGTTTCAAAATGGCTATACCGTTCCAGGTACATGTCAGGTGTGATCATTGAGGCAATTTCTGCGATTTCCCCTGAATCCGGCCAGATATCCTTCAGATATACGGGGTGTCCATTCCGGTCCGTTCCCAGGGGATCCTCCAATAGATTGATATTGATTGTTCCTGCCAGGGCATAAGCAACAACAAGGGGCGGGCTGGTCAGATAATTGGCTTTGGTGAGCGGATGAACCCTGCCTTCAAAATTACGGTTTCCGGAAAGTACAGAGGCAACGACAAGGTCTTTGTCCAGGATTGCCTTGCTGATCGCTTCCGAAATGGGGCCGGAATTTCCAATACAGCTTGTACAGCCGTAGCCCACCGTAAAAAAACCCAAGTGTTCTAAAAAGCCGTCCAGTTTTGATTTCTGCAGATAATCACTGACAACCCGTGATCCCGGTGCCAGGGATGTTTTGACCCATGGTTTTTTCTTTAACCCTTTTTCAACCGCTTTTTTGGCAAGTAATCCGGCGGCAATCATCACAGATGGGTTGCTGGTATTGGTGCAGGAGGTGATGGCCGCAAGTACAACAGATCCGTGTGCCAGGGTAACAGGCGTTTCCGGCGTGGAAAGGCGTATTTGAGCTTGGGAGAACAGGGCGTTCTCTTTTAATCCATAGCCTTGATGGCTGACGGGTGTTGTTAAGATCTCTGCCCAGGCCTGCTTCATCTGGGACAATCCGATTCGATCCTGGGGACGCTTGGGGCCTGCCAGGGACGGCTCAATGGTGGAAAGATCCAGTTCAATTTTATCTGAAAACTGCGGCGGGGAGATGCCGTCAGTTCTGAAAATACCCTGGGCTTTACAGTAATGCTCCACCCTTTCGATGATTTCAGGGCTTCTGCCGGTGGCTTTCAGATATTGCAAGGTCTGAGCATCTGTGGGGAAAAATCCGATGGTCGCACCATATTCCGGGGCCATGTTAGAGATGGTGGCGCGATCCGCAAGGCTGAGCGCCGACAGTCCGTGACCATAAAACTCAACAAATTTTTCCACCACCCCCACGTCTCTTAAAATTTGAACAATCCTGAACACCAGATCCGTGGCTGTGGTGCCAGGGTTCATTTTTCCGGTCAGTTTGAATCCTACCACCTGGGGGATCTGCATATAGATGGGTTGTCCCAACATGACCGATTCTGCCTCAATCCCACCAACGCCCCAGCCTAACACCCCTAGACTATTCACCATGGGCGTGTGGGAATCGGTGCCGACCACCGTATCCGAGAAACAGATATTATCCCGCATTTGCACCACATTGGCCAGGGACTCCAGGTTCACCTGGTGTACAATGCCCACGCCGGGAGGAAATATCCTCATATTTTTAAAGTTTTTTTGTCCCCATTTCAAAAATTCATATCTTTCCCGGTTACGTTGAAATTCTTTTTCCATGTTGATCTGCAGGGCGTCCGGGGAACCAAAGGCGTCAACCTGAATGGAGTGATCAATAATTAGATCCACAGGTATTTCAGGGTTAATCACAGCAGGGTTTCCCCCGAACTGACCCATGGATGTCCGCAAGGCGGCCAGATCAACCAACGCGGGAACACCAGTCAGGTCCTGCAGAATGACCCGGGCCGGCTTAAACGGGATCTCTTTTTCAGATTTTTGTTCCGGCTGCCAATTGGCCAACGCAACGATATCATCCGCATTCACCTGGAAATGGTCCAGGTTGCGCAGGGCCTGCTCCAATAATATCTTAATTGAAAAGGGCAGACGGCAGACATCTCCTATGCCCTGCTTTTCCAGGTTTTCAAGTTTATAGAACTGGACCGACGTATGAGATAGCTTGAGGTGAGCTTTACTGCCAAATTTGTCTTGATCCATAATCTCTCCTTATTTTTGGGCCCATTGGGGGATTGGCAGATGATACGAAATCCAGTGCTTGATCTGCCGTAAATCTTGGTCAGGCATTCTGCGGCCCATAAAATACCAGCAATACCCAAATAAAATATTCACTTTGATATCTGGATTAAAATTTATATCCTTAAAGAAATTCTGTCAATTTACTGAAACACCCCACAGGAGGGGAAATGACCTTCAAAGCCAAGATTGAGACATCGAAGACATCCAATAACCAAGTCGATATACCCAAGATCAAAATTGGGGCATCCACCTGCCTTCTGGGTGAAAAAGTAGGCTATGACGGTAATCACAGCCATGACCGTTATCTGACCCAGACTCTGTCGCTTTTTGTTGAATATGTCCTCGTCTGTCCTGAAGTGGCGTGTGGTATGCCCATTCCCACGGAGTCGGTGCGTCTGGTGGGAGATCCGGCTGCCCCGTGTCTGGAAACCCGGAATACCCATGAGGATAAAACCCGGATGGTGACAGAGTGGATTCCAGGAAAATTGGCCGCCCTTGAAAAGGAAAACCTGTGCGGGTTTATATTTAAGAGCCCTTGACCTGAAAACTACCACAAAAAAGAATATCAATGTGCTCATGCACATCCTGAGTTTTTTTAAAAAGCATCTGAGTGCAGATGAAAAGCAGGAGATGCTTTCGCTATCCATTTGAACTGAAATTACGGAATTATTTTTGATGGGCAGTTTCCTGTGTAAGCTGCCCCAAAAGGGGAGGGGGCCTCTTTTTACTCATGCCCAACCAGGGTTTGAAAATCTGCCAGCTGCTGGGCATTACCCATAACGGCAATCAACTCTCCGGCTTTGAACTGATGATCCGCAATGGGGTTGGGATGCATCACACCATTATACATCACACCAACCACAGATATTCCGATTTTGGTGCGAAGTTCCAACTCTTTAATCGTCCGGCCGATGACAGGGCTGCCGGGCAAAAGTTTTATCCAGTTAAACTCCAGCAGATCACAGGCTTTCTGCAGTTGAGACAGGTTTTGATCTCTCTGGGAGATATTGAAAAGCGGGGCGTACAGCTCCCTGCGAAAGGCATCGATATATTTCTGGATATCCGTGGTCGGAATATTTAAATGCAGCAGCGCCTGGCGGGTGAATTGCAGGCCGGCCTCAAATTCGGGCTGAACCACTCGCTGTATACCCTGGTCATGCAGCGCTGTCATCTGTTCTACCCCTTCAGCCCTTGCCACAATATTTACCCTGGGGTTTAAATGGCGAATCTGATCACAGGCAGCTCCCGTGACATCAATCCTTGGTGTGGTAATGAGCACAAGATTGGCTTTTTTTATTTTACCGGCCTCCAATACAACATCCCGGGTGACATCGCCGTAAATCACCGGAAATCCCATGCGCTTTGTCTGGATCACCCGCCGGTAATCCAACTCAATAATGACAAAAGAGAGTTCCAGACGCTGCAGAACCTGACCGACATAAACCCCGATCCGCCCCCCGCCGGCGATGATCACATGGTTGCGCAGGCCGGTATCCGGTAAATTGATGGTCTGTACAGCCTCTTGTTTAAACATCCGCTTTCGCAGTCCGTATAATGGGGCAGTCAATCCGGAGACAAGCGGTGTCAATAACATGGTTATAATTGCGGTTGCCAGTGTCAGGGAGTAAAGATCGCTGGATATTGAATCGGTGCTGACCCCAACCCTGGCCAATACAAATGAAAACTCGCCCACCTGGAACATGCCGAATCCCAAAGCCAGGGGAATGACGTTGCCATAGTTGAATAACCGGCTTAATGCGCTGAAAATGATCCCCTTGCCGACAGATACAAATAAAACCACAATCAGTATTGTCCGCCAGTTTTTAATCAAAAAGACCGGATCCAGAAGCATGCCCACCGAGACAAAGAAAAGCAGACCAAAGATATCACGCAGGGGAATAATATCGCTGAGTGCCTGGTGGCCATAATCAGATTCGCTGAGCACCATTCCGGCAATAAACGCGCCAAACGCAAATGATAAACCGAATAAATAGGTGCCATATCCCACGCCCAGACCGATTGCGGTGATTGCCAGCAGGAATAGCTCCCTGGAATTGCGTCTGGCAATATAGGCCAGCAATTTTGGAATGAGTCGCGTCCCGATAAAAATCATCAAAACCAGAAATGTTACCGCCTTGAGGGCGGCCCAGCCAACCGCTGGTATCCCTGCTTCGGGTTGATTCAGCTTAGGCAGAATAATCATTAAGGGGACAACCGCCAGATCCTGAACAATCAAGATCCCTATCATAACACGGCTTGAAAGGGTCCCCATTCGTCCCTGGCTCATCAGTGTTTTAAGAATCACCATTGTACTGGATAAGGCAATGAATCCCCCAAACCATATCGCGTCATTAAAAGACCAGTTAAATAGTTTACCGATTCCAAAGCCAAGGAGAATTGAAAGCAGCATCTGTATCGGGGTGCCAATCAACGCAATCCGGGCAACAGGTTTTAATTCTTTTAGTGAAAATTCCAGCCCCAGGGAAAAGAGCAAGAGCGCAACACCAATCTCGGCTAACAACTCAATATCGTGAATATTGGAAACCGTGACCCCGCCGGTAAACGGCCCGACCATAACACCCGCCAGAATGTATCCTATGATCAAGGGCTCTTTTAAGCGCTGGGCAATGAGACCGCCAATTAAACCAGCAACGACAATAATTGTAATATCAGAAGCTATACCCATCCGTATTCATACCTGAAACAAATTAGCGCCCGGCGGAAAAAATAAATACCACAGATTTTTCACTGACTTTTTATTCGTATTCAAGGCGCGGTTTAGGCATCATATTTTTTCTGATAGGTCGGACCGCTCCGCGCTCCGACCTATCGTCCGCCGGATGAGCTACGCTCCATTAGGCTTGACAGCCGAAGCGCATAAGCGCTCCGCCTATCAAGCCCAATGGAGCCGACTATCCGGCGGACGATGTCCTGAGACGCAACGAAGAATACGGATAAAAAGGCAATAAAAACGGGAGCCTTTTTTGCCGCGTCCCTTAAATCAAAACTTATCATAATCGTAACTGCTACCCCCTATAAGATTAAATCTGGCCAGAAAAGGCCATTTGGATAACGACCAGCAGTTACAACATAATTTAGAATATCTCCCTGGGTGTAAATAATTTTCAATATGGACAGATAAAATGAGGAGCGGGCATTGGATCTGCGCCGCTGGGAATCCACAAGCAAGGTATTGGCATCCATGATATCAATACTGTCAGCCATGCCGTATTTAAACTGCATCTGAACAGCATTGAAATTTTCCTGGGCAGATTTTACTTCGTCAGCAAGATTAATCAGGGTGGATTTTGCGGTGTTAAATTCCAGAAAAGATTGCTTTGATTCTAGGATTATCGCCTTTTCTTCATTAGCCAGGGCCAGCTCTGCCTGGCGCTGTTTTGCTAGGGCCTGGCGTACCTGGGCTTTTCGCAGTCCGCCGTCATACAGGGTAAATACGAGCTGGGCCTGGATATATAGCTCTTCGATATCATATTCACCTTGGGTTCCGATTCCTGTATCATAGGTGATATCTTTTTCCCGGTAGCCGCCTTCAAGTTCCAGTCTGGGCCAATACGCCCCCTTTTCATAAGCCATGTTTCGCTTTGCAATCTCAACATCTTTTTTGGCCTCCTTGATTTCATAGCGGTTTTCAAGAGCTTTGGATTTTATCTCTTCAAGGGTGATTGAAAAATTTTCAATATCTTTGGTCCCCCCTGGTGAAATAGAGAAGTCATCTGGGATACCGGTGAGCCTTACAATACCTGCCTTGGATCTCTGAACATTATTGAGCGCCACAATCTTATTGGTTTTTGCTTTTGACAATTCAGCCTGGGCCCGGTACAGGGCCGTCTTTGTCACACTGCCCACAGTGAGCTTTTCATTCACCGAATCCCTATAATTACCCAGGCGTTTAACTTCGGCATCTGCCACCTGAACCAGACGTTTTAAATTCAACGTCTGGATATAGGCCTGGGCCACCTGGAAAATATAATCGCTTCTAATGGCTTGTTCTGAAAATTTTGCTTTTTCAATGCCGTGTTTACTGACTTTATAGGCAATGAGCTCCCTGCCGTTCAGGGTAAATGAGTGGGTGAGTTTTGCGCCCAACGTATTTACATCAGGCGTGTAAGCATCATCGTTTTTATAGTTCAGGTAACTGCCGTACAGGGTAGCAGCAGGAATCAGTACAGATCGGGCCCGGTTTTTATCCTGTTCAGCAATAAAGGTCTGCTCCCTGGCAATTTGGATGGTTTCTGCATTTTCATTGGCCATTTGACATAATTGTTTCAGGGTGTATGACGGTTGTTCGCAGATGCCTTGCGCTGAAAATCCGAAAACCAGTAACAATAAGGCCTGAATGCAGACATGAATCTTGTTTATTTTTAACATCATTGATTTTAGTAAGGTGAAAAATTAGTCCAGTAATGAGCCTGAACTGCCCTGCCTGGAAGATAAACTCAGGCCAATAACCCAACCAAGAAGAAGCACTCCTACACCGGCCAGAAACCATTTAATCATGCCGGTTTTAAACGTGAATTCGCCATCTGGATCTTGCTGGGCAAGCGTGGCGGACAAAGATGCGTTCTGGGTTTTAAGACGTTTGTTTTCCTCCAGCGTATCGGTTACATTGGCAGAAGCAGCCTTAAGGGCAGTGTATTGTGAAGTTAAGGTTTCAACGCTTCGGAGCAGATCCTGGTTTTCTTTTTTCAACTGTTCCATGGCAGCCTGGTTTGTCTGTTCCGTCAATGCCCTGATTTTATCTTCAAGGGCGGCATTTTCTTTTTTTAACCGGTCTATGATTATTGATTTGGGTGGATCTGTGACAACATAGTTTTTGTCCACCCACCCCTGCTCCCCGGATGAAAGTGCCACCTTAAGGTAACCGTTTTGTTCTTCAATTATGGTTAAAGGGGTGTCACTTTTCAGCGTGGAGATCGAAGGATAGCTGGGGCCAGGTCCATTCCTGAATGTGAGAACGAGCATATCAGAGACATAGGCGGTCCGGGCATGGCATAATGCTGTGGTCCCGATAACAATTAAAATAACCGCACAAATCCGTGGAAATAGTTGTATCATTCTTATTTTCCTCCCTAGGCCCATGGTCAAAATAAAATCACTCATCTGCTAATTAGTAAACAGGCTATGGGTAAACTATCAGTCCTTCCCTGTTTTTACAACACCCGGCATATAAAAAAAACTTGCCAAACCGTATTGAACATGGGATCAATCATTACCCCTATATGGATAACAGTCTGTTGAACTAAAACGGTTGGTGTATGAATCAGGACGCTTTCAAAAAGTTGTGTATTGCCAATATTCTTAACGGGTTGTCTGAGGGGTTGTGCAGGTATTCCAATCCCAGCCGCGTTGCCCTGCTGTTTGCACCGGAGCCGGATGATCCTGTTCAGGTATTTGATCCCCAGGGAAAATCTGGGCTTGTCAGGACTTATTGCGTTTGCAGGTGAAAGCAGTGAATTTTTTTTTATCATTACCGAGCACCATCCTGACATATGTTCTACCTGAATCACCGGCATAAAATTTGCTTTCTATTCATTTACGCTTTGACACGCAAGAATACAATGAGGCTTAACCCCAGGCGTTCTGATTTAATCCGCCT
>PDWI01005456.1_pt1 | contig 16406 bp, 9 predicted proteins | sample 1430891 | NCBI WGS metagenome assembly PDWI01 (sample SAMN01162508, study PRJNA174530) | Oral metagenome, whole genome shotgun sequencing project. | biome: Marine environment; feature: Marine mammal; material: Swab sample of the gingival sulcus; isolation source: swab sample of gingival sulcus...
TACGGTTTTATAAATTAAAAATTACACAGCATATTTAATACTATTCTATTATAAATATAATTGTTTAATTGGTATAGTCAATAACTTTAATAATGAAAAGGAGATATTATGGCTTGTACAACAATTTTAGTAGGTAAAAATGCCAGTTATGATGGCTCGACACTCGTAGCTAGAAATGAAGATTCGCCATCTGGTGAATTTATGCCAAAAAAATTTGTAGTAATTCAACCAGAAGATCAACCAAAAAAATACAAAAGCGTTATTTCACACTGTGAAGTCGAACTGCCCGAAATTCCAATGAGATATACCAGTATGCCAAATGGTGTAGACCACGAAGGAATATGGGGTTGTGCTGGTGTAAATGAACTCAATATTTCAATGTCTGCAACAGAGACAATCACTTCAAATCACAGAGTTACTTCAGCTGATCCATTAGTTAAGCTAATCCCAGCTAAAGGAAAGAAAGGCGAAGATAATTACGTTCCAGAAAAAGTTGGCGGACTTGGAGAAGAAGATTTTGTAACTTTGGTGCTACCTTATATAAAATCAGCTCGTGAAGGAGTTTTTAGACTTGGAAAACTCTTAGAAACATATGGCACATATGAAATGAACGGCATTGCATTTCAAGATGAAAATGAAATTTGGTGGTTGGAAACCATCGGTGGACATCACTGGATGGCAAAGAGAGTTCCCGATGATGCATATGTAGTTATGCCAAATCAACTCGGAATTGACTTTTTTGACTTAGACGATGCATTTGGCGAACAAAAGGAACATATATGCTCTAAAGATTTAAGAGAATTTATAGCTGATAATCACCTTGATTTATCATTAGAAGGCAAATTTAACGCAAGATATGCATTTGGAAGCAACGATGACGCCGACCACGTTTATAATACGCCTAGAGCATGGATTGTTCAAAGATACTTTAATCCTAGAACTAGCAAATGGGATAATTGTTGCAATCCCGATTATACGCCAATGTCTGATGATATTCCATGGGCTAGAACTCCAGAGAGAAAAATAACAGTTGAAGATGTAAAATACGTTTTATCACATCATTTTCAAGGAACGAAATATGACACATATGGCAATAATAAGGACAAGCAACTTCATGAAGTATTTAGACCAATCGGTATAAATAGAAATAATGTTTTAGTATGCGTTCAGATTAGACCATATATGCCTGAAGAGATTAAGGCAATAGAGTGGATTGCATACGGTTCAAATGTATTTAATGCATTTGCGCCATTCTACACGAATATAGACAAAACACCTGAATATTTTGCAAATATAACTGGCAAAGTTTCAACTGATAATTCATACTGGGCAAACAGACTTATTGCCGTTATGGCTGACGCCAACTTCCATAGTACGGAAGCATATATTGAAAAATATCAAATTGAAGTTATGTCAAAAGGCAGAGAGATTATTATTCATACTGATAAGAAAATCCTATCAAATCCTGATATCAACATTAAAGAACAATGCGAAAAAGCCAATGCCAAGATTTCTGCCATGGTTAAAAAACAGACTGATAAATTGCTTGATAAAGTTCTATTTACATCGAGTCTTAATATGACAAATACCTTTAGATTAGATGACTAAAAGATAAATTTTTGCAATAAAACGACGAGTGCGATAGATAATCTAATCTCTTTCGCACTCATTTTATTTTATAAATTATTACTCTAATCTTATATATCTAATTAACAATCTCACAATTTTCAAATTTCTAATTTGAAAAATTATTATAAACTAAAGTTATATCCTAGCAAGCAGACAATAATAATGATAAAATGTCTACAATAAATATTGTAGATTTACTACATATTCATTAAAAAGGAGGAAATATGTCCGAAAAATACGATTTAGAGTATTTAGAACTACTTAGTCAGATGTATCCAAATGAAGCTGCAGTAAGTACAGAGATCATAAATTTAAGTGCAATTATAAATTTACCAAAAGGTACTGAACACTTTCTCACAGATGTTCATGGAGAACATGAAGCCTTTAACCATGTTCTTAGAAACGCATCAGGTGTCGTTAAAAGAAAAATTGATGACACATTTGAAACCACCCTAACAGAACAAGAAAAAAGATCGCTTGCAACACTGGTTTACTACCCACAAGAAAAATTAAACAAATTACAATCAGATGGCATCCTCACAAATGATTACTATAAAATTTTAGTTCATAGATTAGTTTTATTATGCAGAGCTGCTGGATATAAATACACTCGCTCTAAAGTTAGAAAAGCACTGCCACATAAATATGCATATATAATAGAAGAACTTTTTCACGAAAACGAAAATAGTGAAATGAAAAAAGGATACTACGAGTCCATAATAGATAGCATTGTGGATACAGGCTTTGCAAATTCATTTATAGTTGCAATATGCGAAGTGATTCGTAGGCTTGTTATAGATAGACTTCATATAGTTGGAGATATATACGACCGTGGTGCTGGTGCCCATACTATTATGGATATACTGATGAAACATCATGCAGTTGATATACAGTGGGGAAATCATGATGTGATTTGGATGGGTGCTGCAGCTGGTTCACAAGTTTGCATTGCAACAGTTCTTAGAATATGCCTACGTTATGGTAATTTAGAAACTATAGAAGAAGGATATGGCATAAATATAACTCCACTAGCACGCTTTACAATGGAAAAATACTCAAAAAATTACGCTAAATCTTTTACTGCTAAGGTTAAAAATGATAATTTTAGTCAAAAAGATATAGACCTTATATCTAAAATGCAAAAAGCTATAGCTATTATACAATTTAAGTTAGAAGGTCAACTCACAAAAAGGAGACCTGAGTTTAATATGGAACATAGAAATTTACTTCATACAATCGATTTAGAAAATAAAACCGTAATTGTTGACGGACAAACTTATCCGTTAAATGATATAGAATTTCCAACCTTGATGCTTGATAATCCATATACCCTAACAAAAGAAGAAGAAGAAGTTATGCAAAAGTTGACCAAATCATTTATAAATGCACAAAAGCTACAAGAACACATAAAATTTTTATATGAAAATGGTTCAATGTTCTTAGTTCATAATGGAAATTTGCTATATCATGGTTGTGTCCCTTTAAATGATGATGAAAGTTTTGCTACATTAACACTCGGAGATAAATCGTATTCAGGAAAAAAATTATTTTCTTTCTTTGATAATATGACAAGAAAGGCCTTTTTTTCTAAAAACCCAAAAGAAGCACAATATGGACAAGATATTATATGGTATGCTTGGTGCGGATACTTATCTCCCCTATTTGGTAAAGAGAAAATGGCTACATTTGAAAGATACTTTATCGACGATAAGTCAACGCATAAAGAACCCAAAAACCCTTACTATGAGTTAAGAACGTCTGGAGATGTATGCAAAAAAATTCTAAATGAATTTGGTTTAACTTCTAAGCACTCATTTATTATAACTGGTCATGTTCCAGTTAAGGCATCTTCTGGCGAATTACCAATCAAAGGCGAAGGGCGATTGATTGTAATTGATGGCGGTTTTTCAAAGGCGTATCAATCTGAAACTGGCATAGCGGGATATACATTGATATTTAATTCACAAGGAATGGTTTTAGTATCACATGAACCATTTGAATCCGTTGAAAAAGTTGTAAATGAAGATTATGATATAATGCCAAAAACAGTCTTTATAGAACATGACCGCCCAAGAATGTATGTCGGAGATACAAATAATGGCAAAAAAATCAAAAAAAATATAAACTGTTTAAAACAACTCTTAGAAGCGTACAAAATGGGAATTATAACATGATAATTGTCACAATTCATTTATACTATCTCAAATTAATTTCATAATTATAACAATTTATATAAGACTTTAATAAACATTTTTATTTCAAAATCATATAAATTTAAAATCTTAACATATACAAAATAGAAAGGCATAAAATGGACTTAACAACATTAAAAAATGAAGTAAATCGAAGACGAACATTTGCTATTATATCGCACCCCGATGCTGGTAAAACAACTTTAACCGAAAAATTTCTACTTTATGGTGGTGCTATAAGAGAAGCGGGAAGCGTAAAATCAAGACGTACTCAAAAACACGCCATATCCGACTGGATGGAAATAGAAAAACAAAGAGGAATATCGGTTACATCAAGCGTTCTACAGTTTGAGTACAACGACTGTTGTATAAATATACTTGACACGCCTGGGCATCAGGATTTTAGTGAAGACACTTATCGTACACTTATGGCAGCGGACTGTGCCGTTATGGTAATCGACTGTGCTAAAGGAGTTGAAGCTCAAACTGAAAAATTATTTCATGTATGCAAAATGCGAGGTATACCTATTTTTACGTTTATAAATAAAATGGATAGAATGGGAAAAGATCCATTTGAATTAATGGAAAATATTGAAAGCATACTCGACATAAAATCTTTCCCAATGAACTGGCCTATTGGAATTGACAATAAATTCAAAGGCGTATATAACAGACAAAGTCAAACTATATCACTATTTTCAGATAATGCACACGGTAGCCAAAAATCTGAAATTGAACACTGCAATATAAATGATGATTCGCTTTCAAATAAAATTGGAAAAGATAATTTGGAAAAATTGCACAATGACATTGAACTACTTGATATCGCTGGTGATCCATATGATGAAGATGCTATACAAAACGGCAAACTAACTCCAATATTCTTTGGATCAGCATTAACAAATTTTGGAGTCGAAACATTTTTACAATCATTTTTAAAAATGGCTCCCTCTCCTACCCCTAGAGAAAGCAATAAAGGAAAAATCGATCCACAAAATGAAAATTTTTCTGGATTTATATTTAAAATACAGGCAAATATGGATAAAGCTCATAGGGATAGAATAGCATTTCTTAGGATATGCTCTGGACATTTTGAAAAGGGAATGCAAGTAACTCATGTACAAGGAAATAAGCAAATACGACTTTCTCAACCTCAGCAGTTTTTAGCACAGGATAGAGTTATAATACAAAGTGCGTATGCGGGAGATATTATAGGTATACATGACACTGGTTCATTAAATATTGGCGATACACTATCACAAAATATAAATGACTTAGAGTACAGTGCCATTCCACAATTTGCCTCTGAACATTTTGCAAAGATATACACAAAAAATTCACTTAGAAGAAAGCAATTTATAAAGGGGATTAACCAACTCTCACAAGAAGGTGCTATCCAAGTGTATAAACAGCCAAATATCGGTGTAGAAGAACTTATTGTCGGTGTTGTTGGAATGCTACAATTTGAAGTCTTAGAATATAGACTCAAAAATGAATACAATGTAGATGCACTTCGTGATCCCCTACCCTATAAATACATTAGATGGATTGACCCAGAAACATATAATCCAGATACTTTTTCAAAACCATCTGATGCAATGATTGTAGAAACTGCAGATGGTATGCCAGTGATTCTGTATCAGCGTGAATGGTCATTAAAACACATAGAGGATAGAAATCCTAATATCCGTCTAAACGACATTTCTATTTGGTAGGATAAGGAATATATAAATTCATTTAATAATTATATCAGTTTAAATAAGATCTTAAGGACATATAAAAAATTCGTCATCTATGATGTGAAAATTTGCAATAATTCGTTAAAAATTTCTTCTGTTCGAGCGTAGCAAGTTAAGAAATTTTAGAATTATAAAAATTTGAACGATATAGATAGAATTTTTTATACAGTCCCTTGAGGGATATTTAAACTGGTATACTTCAATAAATATTCTTATCTAAAAATAATATTAATTATAAATTAAGGAGAAATTTATGACAAACAAGTTAACAAACAATCATCAGTTTAAACTGATACAATCAACACAAATCAAGGAAATCAATGGAACTGCCCATATTTATAAGCATGAAAAAATGGGAACTCAAGTCCTATATCTTCAAAACGATGATGATAATAAAGTATTTACTGCAGCATTTGCCACCCCACCAACCGATCACACAGGCGTTGCTCATATCGTAGAACACTGCGTTCTTTCTGGTTCTCGCAAATATCATACAAAAGAACCATTTATGGATCTTATAAAAGGCTCACTTCAAACTTTTTTAAATGCTATGACATTTAGCGATAAGACAATCTATCCTGTGGCAAGTCGAAATGATAAAGATTTTTCACAACTGGTCGATGTATATTTAGATAGCGTATTCTTCCCTAGAATATATGAAGATAAATCAATATTTATGCAAGAGGGTTGGAGTTATAAAATTAATAATGAAGATGAACCATTGGAATTTAACGGAGTTGTATACAATGAGATGAAAGGTGCTTATTCAGATCCGTTTTCCGAACTAAGTGATGCTATTTCATCTTCTCTTTTTCCAAATACTTGCTATGCATTTTCATCTGGTGGAAGACCTGAAAATATAACGGATTTAACTTATGAGAAGTTTTTAGAATTTCATAAAAAACATTATCACCCATCAGACTCTAAATTATTATTCTATGGAGATTTGAATATTGATACATTTTTAAATCATATAGAAAATGATTATTTAGCTCATTTTAAGCCACAAAAAAAGGATACATCTTGGATAGAGGACACATTACAATCCCCTATAACATCTCCAATTGAAAAAATCTCATATTATCCAATATCTTCCGATGACTCTCCAGATAATAAATACTGGATTGCACAAAACTTCGCATTTGGAGATAAACCAGATGAAAAATTAGCACTATCAGCGGATATTTTAAATAAAATCTTAATCTCATCTACAGCAGCTCCACTTAAATTAGCATTATTAGATGAGAACTTAGGTGAAGATATTATAGGATTTATAAGCGATAGTAGACAAATTGGATTTTCCATTATTACAAAGAATACAAATTTATCTAATAAAGATAAATTTATTGATACAATTGATAAAACCCTTAAAAATTTAGTAAAAAATGGTATAAATAAAGATTTAGTAAATGGATCTATTCAGTCATTTGAATATAAGCTCAGAGAAGGCTCTCAATTTGCAATTAAAGGGCTAATGCATCATATAAACCTACTAAGTCATTGGCTATATGATGAAGATCCAATATCTCCGCTACAATATGAAACTCTTTTACATCAAATCAAAGAAGAGGCTAATAATGGATATTTTGAATCTTTAATAGAAAGATATTTGCTTGATAATAACCACCGTTCAACGGTTATATTGACACCTCAAAAAAACCTAAATGAAAATAAAGAAAAAGAGTCTAAAAATAAATTAGAAAAAATAAAAAATGAACTTTCTGATAATGAGATTGAAGAACTGATAAATCAAACACAAAAACTTATTCAAAAACAGATAACACCTGATTCAAAAGAAACTATTGCAACTATTCCAAAGCTTACAAGAGATGATTTAAAACTCGATATAAAACCCATACCTCAAGAGGTAATCAAAAAGGATGATTATATATTTTTATATCATGATATCTTTACTTCGGGAATTTCATATGTAGATATTATATTTGATATACAAAATATTGATTATCAGTATCTACCATATATAAGTATATTCTGCTCACTATTAGGAAAACTTGATACAACTGAACATAATTATAGCGAATTATCTAATGAAATTTCACTCCATACTGGAACTGTTAGCATTACCCCACAGACATATTCACCTATAAATAAAGAAAGCGAATATAAATTAAAACTTATAGTTCATACTAAATATTTAGAAAATAAACATCTTAAACCGATTGAGCTATTAAAAGAAATTATTACTCAAACCAAATTTACAGACAAAAAAAGAATTAAAGATTTAATCCAAAAACAAAAAAGTAGTTTTGAAAATGTGATTATATACAGTGGAAATGAATATAGTGCAAGGCGATCATTATCGCATATTTCTTCAGAGGCAAAATGTTCAGAAGCACTTTACGGTATAGCATATTATCAAACTATTTGCAATATATTATCAGAAAACAAAATAGAACATTTATGCATAAAAATGCAAGAACTTCAAAAAATAGTATTTACAAAAAATAATTTGCATATATCATTTACTGGAGATAAAAAACTAGCTGACGAATTTATTGATGATATAAATATTTTAACAGATATGATAGCTACAAAACCTGAGAGTACAAAAAGCGATCGATTTAAAATAAATCCTAAACCTATAGTAGAGGCACTTAGTTCAACATCAATGGTTCAGTTTGTTTCTCAAACCGCTAATTATGTACAATTAGGATATGAATATATGGGAAATATGAAAGTTCTCTCAAGTTATTTAAATGCCGTATTTTTACACAATAAAGTCCGCGCTCAAGGTGGAGCATACGGTTGTGGAATACAAATAGGGATTTCGGGAAATATGAGCATAACCTCATATCGTGATCCCAAAATGTTTGAAACAATTGAAGTATATTCTCAAATAGCAGAACATCTTTCAAATTTATCTATTAGCGAAGAGGAATTAGAGCCGTTTATAATAAGCACCTTTGGTAAAACTGACCCAGCTTTAACCCCTCGTGGAAAAGGACTTTTAGCAATTTCTAGGTATTTCATGGATATAAAAGAAAGTGATATTAAAGAGCAACGTTCTTCCATACTAAAAACAACACCTAAAACCTTAAAATCATACAGTGAATTTTTTAAAACTCTTCTAAAGACGAAAAATATATGCATTCTTGGAAATGAATCTAAAATTCGTAATAAAAAAGATGATTTTGACATTATAACTAATTTAGAAATATAAATTTATTAACGCCCCTACAAGACATCAACATAATACTTTGTATTTGAATAATATGGTTTTGTAGGGGTTAATAATTCAAAATCAAATCCACGGTGATTTATGGCATCAGGTATAGACTGAGTTTCAAAGCAAATTCCCCTATATTTTATGTGATTCCCAGTATATACAACGGCAGACTGCCTATCAGTCCAAATGGATATTTTTCTACCAACCGTCTCATTATAGAGCATTATCTGAGGAGATTTATTTTCATTGAGCAAAATCGGATGATCTATGCCATTTCGCCTTTTAATTTGAATTTCATTTATATCAACCGCATTAATAATTTTAATTTTATTTCTAAAATCAAATGATGTACCATCGACACCAGCAATTAAACCCATTGGACAACCACTAGAATTGACAGGCACAAAATGACTTCCATCAATATATAAACCATGCTCTAAAATATCATCCTCACCACTTTGATTGAGATTAAAATAACTGTGATTTGCCACATCATAAACAGTTTTTTTATCAGCAGTGGCAGTTATTTTCATATCTAGGCAATTGTTATCAAGTAAATAAACCACTTCCGTTTTTACATTAGCAGGATATCCCGCCTCTCCATCTGGACTTATATGTGTAAACTTTACACCTACAGAATCGCCCAAAGTAAACTCTTCTGAACTCCAATTTTTTAAATGAAATGCACTTTCCCCACCATGTAATAGATTATTATATTCATTAGGATTTAATGTATATTTATTTTCATCAATTACAAAAGTTGCATTTGAAATACGGCCAGCCGTTCTTCCAACAATTGCTCCAAAACAATCAATATTATCTATATAATAACTAATATTGGGATAAGCCAATACTATATTATCAAAATTATTATTTCTATCTGGAGCAATAAATTTAGTTATTGCACAACCTTGAGAAATAATTTCAACAGATATTCCATTATTATTGCTTAAAATATAACGAATTATCTCAAAACCATCATTAATAATACCCGTATGTTCTTTTTTTATCTTCACAATGTTTTTCAATTTTATCACCTATCAAATAAATTAAAATTAATCAAATATACAAGCCTGTATCGAATTTAACTGATAACAAAATAAACCAAAAATTTTATGCATAGTTGGTTTAATTTTAGATTAAATAAACACATTAAATAAAATTCCTATTACTCCTGATATTAATATTAGGTAGATAGGATGCATTTTTATTTTAAGTGCTAATACAAACACAATTCCTACGATAATCAAAGTTTTAATATCAAATATCGCACTTTTCCCTATATTGTAAACCGCTACTACTATCATCCCCAAAATAGCTGGTCTAAGACCTTTAAATAAATTTTTTATATACATGGTATTTTTGTTTTTTTCAAGCACTGATGCCACAGATAAAATAAGTATCATAGATACAGATATAACGCCAACTGTAGCAAATAAAGCTCCTAAAAATCCAGCTAATTTATATCCAACATAAGTTGCGGCATTTACGGCAATTGGTCCAGGGGTAATCTGTGAAATTGCTACAACATCTATAAATTCATCAACTTGCATCCATGCTCTATCAAAAACTACATCCCTTTGCATAAATGCCAGAATTGCATATCCACCGCCAAAACTAAATATACCTATTTTAAAATAGACTAGAAATAAATCAATTAGAATCTTCATCTATCCCCTCTTTTCTATCTTTAAAATATAGTATACCAAATACTCCAGAAGCTATAATTACAAATGCTGGATGAATTTTTATAATAGCAATAGCTACAAATGAAGCTATTGCTATAACTAATGTAATAAAATTCTTATCTACATTTTTAGATAATTTTATAACCGCTACCGCTATGAGAGCTGTAACCGCTGGACGAACCCCACTAAAAAATCCTTGAATAATTTTCATATCTCTGTATTTAAGCAAAAATGCAGATGCAATAAGTATTATTAAAAAAGGTGGTAATATAACTCCTAAACACGTTGCAAATGCCCCTTTTTTACCCCTTAATTTATATCCAACATAAATTGCAACATTCACTGCTAATGCACCAGGAAAAGACTGTGCCACCGCTAAAATATCTATAAAGTCCTCAGATGAAATCCAAGCTCTATTTTCAACTATTTCATCTTGCATAAGTGGCATCATCACATATCCACCACCAAGTGTCATCCCACCTATTTTAAAAAATAATAAAAATAATTCTTTTAGACTAATTTCATCTATCATATAAACTTCCCGCCTATCTATAAATTAAGAATGGTAGCTTTATTTAAAACTAAGTACAAATAAATTATCCATATATAATTATAAATAAATATTACATAATTTAAAAGTATTCATTATAAACATCTTTAATTTAAAAATTAAATTTAGAAATTTTAACAATTATTATATTAATTTTTAGCAACTCATGCAAACTCACTAAATAAGAGCAACAATACATATTATACATGACACTCTATTTATATATAAACATTATCATCATACAATCACTATAAGGCGAAGTAATTCTATCGTAAATTGTAAATAATTTCTACAAATTTATGCAAAAAAATATAAATTTATAAATGATTTTTATGACATTTTATGTTAAAATAAGAAAGTAATTAAATCAGTTATGAATTATTATAATAAATATGCATCGTGCATATTTCAATGTAAAGTTGAAAAAATTATTGATATTTTAAATATAAAAGTAGCTTAAATATTCAATCTACTTTAAATAAAAATTAAAATATATATACATAAATACAGGAGATATTATGTACGGTAATGCTTATTTTAATAATGAATTTTATAACATTAAAAGTACTGTAAACCGCATAACACTATATATATATATATATATATATGGGAGGTGAATTTTTATCAAATAGTTTTTATAATTTAAAAAATAATTATTCTCCTTAGGGAGATTTTAAGATGTAAATTTTTATTACATCTTTTTTTATTGGAAAAAATTTACAGGACAAAACCATGTATAAATATTAGGAGGTTCAAATGAAGAAAACACGCAGTAAAAATCCAGTTAAACATCAAGCAAGCGTCAGCAGAAAACTTAGTATTGTTATTATAACCACTTTATTTATTGTCTTTGGAATACATGGAACATACATATCATATACCCAATTTTCTACATCGAGATCAAATGCGTTATCTCTAGTAAAAAACCAAGCATTGGCATTTGCTGCAAAAGTTGAACAAGCGCCATTACAATCACATGAAAATGTGATAGCACTTGCAAATATCGTAAATGATGAACTTCAAAAACCTATTGATGAACGGGATAGACGAACGTTGCTTAAAGCCGTTGAAAATACTATTGAACGAAATAAATCATTATATTTAGTTGGAATTTATATGGAACCAAATGCTTTTGATAATAAAGATAATGAATATATATTGAGTCAATATGGAAACTCAAAAGGGAGAATAGCATTTTTCTCAATGAGAGATAATGATGGAAAAACTTTTGCAAAGCCATCGGATAGAATAGAAGATGATAGTAAAAATGATTTTTATAAAAATTCATTTAAATGTGATAAATACAGTATATCAGCACCTCATTACGAAAAATTTTTCGGAAACGATGTTCTAATTCTAAATTATTTTCAACCAATATTTAATGAAAACGGTAATAAAATTGGTGTAGTAATGGTAACAGTAGAACTTGGTAAACAACAGGGTAAATTAGAAAAATTTAAGGGTATTTATGATGAATCCTACTTTACACTAGTTGCACATGATGGAAGTATTGTCGCCCACAGTTTAAAAGCAGAAAATGTTATGAAAAATGAAATTGAACGTCATCCAGAATTTAAAGAAAAATTCGCCGAAGCAAATGAAAATGGTTTCTCATATACGCAACAAAAAAGTTTGTCTACAGGCAAAGAAACCACTTATTTATTTGCCCCTATACATTTAAAGGGTTCACATGAATATTGGATATTTCAAGTTTCTACACCTATGAGCGCAATACTAGATACTGCCATGAAAGAAATGTTTATAAACATAGCTACATATATGTTTATTATATTATTAGTGGGATTATTAATTACTTTTATGATTAACAATCTTGTCTCTAAACCAATTAAATTAATACAATCTGCAATGGATAAAATATCGAATTTTAATCTTAATACATCAGAAGAAAGAGAAAAAGCTACAAAATGGCTAAATAATAACGATGAAATAGGAGCCATGTTGCGTTCTATAAAAAAAATGACAGATAATCTAATATCTATTGTCGAGAATATAACTGCACACGCAAGTAATACTGCTGCTACTGCTGAGGAATTAACCGCAACAGCACAAAACACAAATGAAAGTGCAATAGAAGTGGCAAATGCAGTAGGCAATATTGCTGAGGGTGCAACAGGACAAGCACAAGATACGACAGTAGCCGCTCAAAATATCGAACTGAATGCTCACTCTATTAATGAAATGATTGAAATTTTAGAAGATTTAAAAATTGCTACTATAAATATTGAAACTAAAAAAGACGAAGGAAGAAATGCACTTGATGGACTTAAAAAGCTAAGTGAAGAAAATAAAGAAGAAGCAATTTTCATAAATCAAATTATACTAGAAACAAATCAATCTGCTGAAAATATTTCAAAGGCATCTGAAATGATTCAATCAATCGCAGATCAGACTAACCTACTAGCACTTAATGCAGCGATTGAGGCTGCAAGAGCTGGTGAGGCAGGTAAAGGCTTTGCAGTTGTTGCAGAAGAAATCAGAAAACTTGCAGAAGATTCTACTAAGTTTACAGAAGAAATAAGAATTATTATAAATGAGCTAAAAGAGAAATCTCAAAATGCGGTTAATAGAATGCAAAAAGCAGCTGACATTGTTGAAAAATCGGATATGCAAAATAAAATAACCAGAGATAAATTCGATGAAATTGAAAAAGCAGTTTCAAAAAGTAAAGTTATTGTTGATAAAATAAGTGAAAATTCAAAGATTATCGAAGATAAAAACACTCAAATTATAGGTGTAATTCAAAACTTATCTGCAATAGCACAGGAAAATGCTGCTACGACACAAGAAGCGAGTGCAAGTGTAGATACACAAACAAATTCAATTAACGACATTTCAAATGCCAGTGCAAATTTAGCCGAAATTGCCACTGAACTCCAAAATGAAGTAGCAAACTTTGTATTATAAAATATTAAGCAAATTTTGATATTATATACAAGATTAATTAAATGATATTAAAAACTGTCGCATCAAGCAAAACTAAATGCGACAGTTTTATTTGAAAATAATCTACATCTCATCAAGAATCATATTAAATATATAACACGATAGCCATTGTTTCTTTATTATTTTAATGTTTCAAATAAATTATAAATTGTGATAAATGCCTGTTGTCTTTGATATAAAGATTGAGGATCAAATTTATTATCTCCAACTCCTCCCATTATTTTGGCTTGATTTACATAACCTATAAATGGTCTCGCCCATTTGGCAATCTTTTTAATATCAGCAAATTTTGGTGATTTCGCACTGGTATCCGCTCCACAAATCTTAGCAGTAGCAGTTAAAAATACTGCCGCCTGCTCTCTTGTAAGCTCAGCGTTTGGAGAAAACATATTTTCACTTGTTCCACCTGTTATACCAAGCACCTTAGCGGCTAGAACACTCTTATTTGTGCAATCTTCAAATGTATCTGCTGATGGCATTTCAAGTCCTCTTTGAGCCAATATCGCTTCAATATTTGTACCATATTTAACTTCCATCATCTTAATAGCAAGCTCGCAAAACTGCTCTCTAGTAATAGCACTAGTATAGTCGTTTTGGAATTTTTCTGGAATTAATCCCGCATTTATTGCCTTCTCAACAAGGGATTTTGCCCAATCTGAAGGACTGTTATTAACAACTGGCTTTTTAGCCTCATTTTTAGATTGCTTCTTTGAAACAATTTTTTCATTTGACTCAGTTTTAAATACATCACTTTGAATTACAACTAACTTACCCAATACATCATCATTCCCCAATGCATATCCATTAATAAATGGGGTAGAGTTATAATTATTTACAACTAATAATTCTTTACCATTTATATCAAAATAAGCTGTTCCCGAACCAGAAGTAACTGCTTCAACTGCAAATTGAATATTAAAAACATCATTTGAACATCTTCCATAACTTAACCATTTTCCTTTTAAATTCGGTAGTTCAAATGATTTTCCATTGTCATCAATAATCATAGGCGCTTTATCAGAAAATGAAGATAATAATACAAATTGCCTATTGTCATTACTATGTCCTTTTATATTTATTACCATTTCCATATTTGTATCAAAAATATCTTTTCCATTTTTATCAACAATTTTCACATTACCTTCATTTTCATTAAATAATAAAATATTTCCGTTATCAAATGCCATAGATGATTCAAAAGAATAATTACCTAAAGGAACGATTATTTTTCCAGTATTATCGGCAAAACCTACTTCACCATATTCTTTCATTAACTTTATAATTCCAGATTTATATATTTCAATATTATTATACTCAAAAGGGACAATTACCTTATTTTCTAAATTTACACAACCCCATTTTTCAGCTTTTTTAACAATCGCAATACCTTGTTCAATATATTTTCCACCATCGTATTCAAATGGCACTATAATATTGCCTTTAGTATCTATATATCCCCATTTATCAGCTTTTTTAATCGTTGCACCCTCTTTAGAAGAATATTTGGATACTCCATCATATTCAAATGGAATCACGGTATTTCCACTATTATCTATATAGCCATATTTACCATCCTTCTTAACCAAGGAAACTTTTAATCCGATATAAGGTGTAGCTTCTTCGTATTCAAATGGAATTACAACATTTCCTTGCATATCTAAATAACCAAATTTATCATCTTTTTTTAACGCTAAAAGACCATCAGTTACACCACTAAATACATCATATTCCATCGGCACAATGAAATCACCTTTAATATTTATTAAACCTAACTTATCACTCGCATAAACTGGCAATACTTGATTATCTTCATCGATAAATTCTATAGCTTGAGGAATAGCATAGATATTTTCTAATACTTTTTCAGTATAATTGCTACCCGCAAAACTAATGGGCATCAAAAAACTAGAAATCAACAGAGATGTCATCACTAAAACACTAAATACTTTTTTCACCTTTTCCTCCTTAATTTACTTTTTGATCATCAACAACTAGCGAAATTCCCATATAATTGACTTCAACTGTCTTCTTAATCAAATACTCTAAATATCAAAACATTTGATAAAGTCCAACAAAGCGATTATATCACCCCCCCCCCCGAAAAATCAAGGGTTTGAAGAGGATTTATTAATTTAAATTTACTTGTTTCATAGTATCTTCCTCCATAATAATTATTTTAAGGAAGATATAATACCTTGTAACCTTTTAATTTCAATGGATTATAAAGTTTTTACCAACACATTTTGTCCTATAACCCGAATTTTTGCACGAAAAAAGCACCTCAGTGAGATGCTTTAAGTATCATTAAATATTCATTTCTTCAAGCCTAGATGCTTGGTTTCTTCTCCCATAAATAGTAGCTATTATCTTCACTGTTTTATCAGTTTCAGAAATTATATAGTACACATAATAGTTTTTTACTATTAACTTCCTAACACCTTTATCACCCCATGGGAT
>PDWI01005457.1_pt1 | contig 16405 bp, 13 predicted proteins | sample 1430891 | NCBI WGS metagenome assembly PDWI01 (sample SAMN01162508, study PRJNA174530) | Oral metagenome, whole genome shotgun sequencing project. | biome: Marine environment; feature: Marine mammal; material: Swab sample of the gingival sulcus; isolation source: swab sample of gingival sulcus...
CCTGCATTCCTGAAGAAACTTATATGGCTATAGCCTCTATTTTTGCATTCTTAATTAAGAAAAAGGAATCAAATAATGTTAAAAAAAATTAGAACAAGTAATTTACAAGTTGGAAGCAGATACTCGGCTCCTATATTTTTTGATGATGGGAAAAGTATGCTTTTACCTTTAGCATCGCCTGTAACCGAGTACGAAATTAACGTATTGAATGACTGGAAAATTCCTTTTGTGCTAACTGAAGGTAGCGAAATAAAGGAAGGAGAAAGTTTAAGCAATGCAGAAGAGCTTGAAGATTTAGAAGAATTAGAAGAACTTGAAGACTTGGACGAAGTTGAAGAGCTTGATGAAGTGGAAGAACTTTCATCACAAGAAAACGATGATGCTGAAGCTATAGCTGTAGCCGGCACAAAAATTACCAAGGCTGAATTGGCAAATGTTTCTCCTGAAAATATTATAAAATTGAATCAAGATAAGCTGGCAACCAAGCTCAATAAAATATACAATGAAATAATTCCAAATATTGACAGCCTATTCAAAAAGATTCATCAAAAACAAAAAGTAGATATTAATCAAATACAAAGCTATATTACAGCAATAAAGTCCTTAATAAAAAAAGTACCTTCGCTATGTATGGGCTTTATTTTAGATACGGGCATAGAAGAAAACAGCTTAGCACGATCTTCTATAAACACAACAATTTTAACCATAATCCTATGTAATGAGCTTAAATTACCGGAAGAAAAAATTGACGAAATTGCTATAGCAGCTCTATTGCACGATGTAGGAATGCTAAAAGTTCCTGAAAACATAGTTAACAAAACAGGCCCCCTTACAGATGTAGAAAAACAGGCAATTGCAACTCATACTTCTTATGGCTATAAATCAGCACTTAATGACTTACTATATCCTGAAGAACTAGCTCTAAATATAATGCAACACCACGAGCGCTGGGACGGTACAGGCTTACCAAATGGATTAGCCGGAGAAGAAATCACAATTGGAGCAAGAATAATATCAGTAGCAGACGCTTTTGTGGCTATGATAACTCCAAAGCCATATCGTGATTTAATGCTGGGCTATCAAGCAATGAAGAATTTACTTGCAGACAACGCACGTAGATTCGATCCAACAATAATTAAGCTAATGATAAAGAGCATTGGGATTTATCCTATAGGTTCAATAGTCTTAATGAACAACGCTTCGTTGGCAAGAGTTGTAAAAAGTTCTCCAAAAGCACCTATGCGACCACATATAAAAATACTTATTGATGAAACCGGCGAAGTGCTTGGTGAAAAAGGTGAAATCATAGACCTAAAAACAAAGAAAAATTTATTTATTGTAAGAGCAATAGATCCTAGAGCCTATAAGAATAAATAATGGAATCAATAGGTCAGAAGGGCGAAAGTCGCAGTGCAGACTTTTTAAAGCAGAAAAATTACGAAATAATCGCCAGAAATTGGCGAAATAGAGGTGGAGAGATAGATATTATAGCAATTGATAAAGGCGAAAACACTCTTGTCTTTGTTGAAGTAAAAACTCTGCCAAATACTGAAATGGACGATTTGGATATTATTATAAACAGAAAAAAACAGGCAAGAATAAGTAAAACTGCTAAATATTTTCTTAAAATCAATCGAAAATATAATGAAATGTGTATGAGATTTGATGTTATAGTAGTAAAATCTAATCCTTTTCTGTCTGAAGTACTTGAAATTGTACACTTGAAAGATGCCTTTGGAGATTGTTATGACTAAAATGAATTTGTTACCGCAAAAAAAATTAAAACTTGATACAGCAAGAATGAACGATGCGGAAATTCATAATATGAAATTAAAACTTGAAGATAATGAATACATAGATGGAGCTATTTATAAATTAGCTTCAATTTTAACTGACAGACTCATAAATGGAGGCTTTGCAAATGAAGAAGAAAAAGTTCAAGCAAAATAAGAACAATAAAAAAAACAACACTGACAATAAGAAAAATTTATATGATGACATTATTGTATTAAAAAGAAAACCAAGTCTAAAGAAAAAAAGAAAGCCGGAAGAACCGATAGAAAAAATTGAATATCCAAAATATACTTGTAGCAAGTGCGGTGAGGAGATCAAAGAACTAAGTTCAGCAATCGGAGACAAGGATACAGGTAATCCTTTGCATTTCAAGTGCGTGTTTGAATTTTTAAAAAATTCAGAAGACTTGAAGGAAAAAGAAGACTTAATTTATATTGGTAATGGAAATTTTGCCATAGTTCATATTGAAAATCCAAATAATAAAAAAAATTTTAAAATACTAAGACTCATTGAATGGGAAAATAAAAATCAAGAATACCCATGGAAAAAGGAAATTGCACACCTAGCAAGCCAAGCATGGCCAAACCCATTTATAGGTTGCGATGGTGGTACAGCATTCAGCAATGAGGAAGCTTAGAGTAACAAAATCAGGATTTATTTATATCATATTCTCAATAATTACATTATCCTATGGGCTGTATTTTGGTGAACTGTTTGCAAGTATTTGCGCATCAGGATTGATTGTATATTTACTTATAAGTCTTATAGGAATAATTATAACTTCTTTTTTTTGGAAGCAATTTGATTTAGATATCGAACAAAAAAATCAAAATATAAATATAAAATTAACAAATAAAAAAGGATCATTTCCACATTTACTTCCAAGTATAAACGCTTTCTTTAATTTTATATTTTTTACTGAAGCAGGAAATGCTCTAAGTAGAAAATTACACTTAGAAACAAAATTAAATAGCATAAACAGCAGCATTCAATTTCCAAACGAAAAACGTGGATTTTTTTTTATAAATAATGAATATATTGAACTAAATGATATTGCAAACTTTTTTTCTTTTAAAATACATATAACAAAAAAGCATATCAACGAAATCATTATCCCACCCAAACAAAAAGAAACAAAGCCTCTTAAATTATCTAAAATAAACAAAAAAAACTCTGAGCACAAAAATATTATAAGAAGAAACGATGAACTTTATGATACAAGACCATATTTTCCCGGAGACGACACAAGAAAAATAAATTGGAAACTTTACGCACATACACAAGAATTAAATATAAGACAAGGAGACTTTAGCCCTCCGCCAGAAGATTTTTTCACTATCTTTATTACGGAACCTGTAATACAAAAAAAAGATACTTTTATAATAAAGAGTTTTGATAGTTTTATAAACTCAATTAATTCAATAGCAAAAGATATTCACAATAATAAAAACACACTAGAAGTAATATCATACAACAGCACAAAGAACGAGATAACTAGAAATTTAATTTTAAGTGATGAAAAAAACGGTATAGAAAAAATAAACACAAGCTTAGCCATACCACAAGTACAAATTTTGAAATCTAAAAAAGCATATATAAAACAAAAACAATTAAGCAATCAAAACATAAGAAAAATTATAAAAAATTTTAATAATTGTGTATTATGTTTTTTTATGCCCATAAGTTTTTTTATGGATTATAATAAATATTATATAGGTAAAAATAAAAACAACTTAATAATGTGTTTTGGGCCAATACAAAATGAAAAAAACAAAAGCAGTTTTATAAAAAGATTTTTATTTGAAAACAGAATAGATAGAAATAATGAAAAAAAATTAAAAATTCTAAATAATAAAATTAAAAATCTAAAAAACTCTGTAAACAAAGAAGGTTATAATGCTTACGAAATATAAAATAAATTTTTACATACGAATAATTTCTTGTATTTTATTAAATATAATACCTTCACTTTTTCTTTTTGAAATACTTCCGAGTTTTGTATTACCCTTATGGACTTTAATCCTTATTTTCTTAGCTTATAAGATCAAAGAAAAAAAAATAATATTAAGCTCATCAATATTGATTCTTTTTATTAGCTGTATAATTTTCTGGTTTGCCATATTATTAATTTGCAAATTTATTTCACAAAATATATTTGATATATTATACCTAAGAATAGAAATAATCATTCCATTTATAATAATTCAATCATTATTTATCACAAGTAGCACAATTTTATTCTTAAAAAAAGAAAAATATAGATATTATGAGCCTCTTATTTTTTTGTTTATATTTATTTTATTCTTTATATCACAAAAAAATTATTCATTATCAGTTTTTGAGCATCCAATTTATGCAACAATATTTTCAATTAGTTTCTTTTTATTAGAAATAACAAGATTATTTTTATCAAGCAACTTTCAAAAAAAACAATACAAATTCTTTTTAATTTTTTTACCCATTTTATTTTTAGCAAGCTTTTTCATATTAAAATACTACAATAGAAGCTCTACTTCTAATAATGGAGGTTTATTAGAACCAACTATTTTTCGCTTTGATTTTTCTGATTATTTAAAATTACAAAATGAAATAAAAATGAAAGATGATTTGGTTTTAATAGCAAAATTTCCCTCTGAATTTTCACATTGTATGCTTAGAAGAGCATATCTTTCAGCTTGGGATCCAAGAAGAGGGTTTTATAATAAAAAAGCTCCTGATGAATTTCAGCAGTTAAAAACCCTACCCTATGGCCAAAAAAAAATCAGGCATAAAAGCTTCGATTTACGAGAAACTTGCGAACAAGAATATTTCTTTATAAACATCAGTCCAAATTCTTTTATAGCAATGGACTATCCAACAAAGGTAATCCCTTATAAAATTTGGGATAATAAAAAATTTAATGGTGGATATAAGGTTATAAGCCAAGCCCCCCTAGCCTTTTCTGAGGACTTATGTGGAGAAAATGCTCCTACAGGAGATAAAAATGAAGGTTTAAGCAAAAAAGACTTAGACTTTTACACTAAAATAGATGAAGAAACATTTAAACTGGTACACGAAAAAGCCATAGAAATAACTAAGGATATACCAAACTATCTAGACAAAATACTAGCCTTGCAGCATTTTTTTACAGAAAGCGAATATCGATACTCACTAAAACCCGGCACAGCCCCTGACGGCAATCAATTAAAATATTTCTTAGAAAAATCAAAAAAAGGATATTGCACATACTATGCATTTGCCTACACCCTAATGCTACGAAGCATAGGAATTCCTTCAAGAGTTGCCGTAGGTTTTATAACACAAGCTAATTCCGAAGTCATGAATTATTATCCGGTTAGAGCAAACATGGCACACGCATGGACAGAAGTTTTCTTCCCGAATATTGGATGGATTAGCTTTGATGCAACCAGTCAAAAATTAGCTGAAGGCGAAAATTTAAACTTTAGTATGAATGCCGGAGGAAAAGAATTCAATGAATTAGTTACAGAAATTCTAGAAAACAGAGATAAAATAGAATATAGTGAATTAATAGAATATGAAGATGAAAATGTAAAAGACATTATAGTTAAAAACATTAAATATTTTTTGCATAATAACATCAACATATTTAAAATAATACTAATCATATGCATTATATTAATAATAGTCTTTTATAAAATAAGAAATATTTTACTTTTAAAATTTTCAAAAAACAACAGGAAAATTATTTTAATAGCAGAAAAAATTTTCAATAAAAAAGAGAAGAATGAATCAGAATTAAAAGAAGAAATGTATATCTTAAAACAAAAAGCAAAGTTTTCAAAAATTTGTACAAAAGAAGATGCCCAAAGAGCTAAAGAAATTCTTAAATTACAAAAAAAACAAAAAGGAGAAGAAAAGTGAAACATAAAAAATATTTAATAATACTTATAATCTTCTTTATTACGTTACTATGCTTTGCAGAAAAATCAAACACAAATTTACAAGAAGTTGAAACAGCAATAAAAGCAGAAAACTGGGAAAAAGCTATAAAGATTTTAAAAAAAGGAATAAAAGCAAACCCTGAAAACGATGAATTATATTTGAAATTAGGAACCATATATTACGAGAAAGAATTATATAAACCTGCATACAAATATTTTAAACAAGGTATACAAGTAAATAACAGCAACACCAGCTTGCTATTTTATATTTCATATACAGCGGCTGCACTAAATAAAAATGAAGAAGCCGGTAAATACAGAAAGGAATATTTAAAATACCACCCTAGTGACCAAAGAGCTTGTGCAAATTATGGTTGGTTATGCTTTAAATCTCATAAAATACAAGAGGGAATAAAAACACTAAAAGAAAATATAAATAAATATGGAGAAAATGCAAGCATATATAACTCTTTAGGAACACTTTATAGTGAACTTTTTGATTATAAAAACTCTACTCTTTTTTATAAAAAAGCAATAGACCTTGCTATTAAAAATCATAAAAAATATTCAGCAGCAATTTATTCATATAATAAATCAATAGTTGAGAGTCAATTTTATCATTTTGATAAAGCCTTAGAAGATGCCGAATTAGCATTAAAACTACAAAAAAAAGACTTTAGCTATATAATGATTGGCGAATTTGAAGAAAGAAGGAATAATTTTAAAAGTGCATTTGATACATATAGCATGGCAGCTACCATCGATGAAACACCTATGAGCAATTTACATATTTCCTCATTACTTTTAGATTGTGGCAATTTTGAAAAAGCCGAAAAAATTATAATGAGTGTTAAAGAATTTTCAAACGAATATTGGATTTCAAATTACGGAATGAGTGTAAACAATTTTAAAGCAGACTTATATGATTATCTGGCAAAATTATATAAACTGAAATATCACTATCAAAAGACAAAATTAGCTATAAATCTTAAAGATTGGTTTAAAATTCAAAAAGAAAAAATACTATACAGAGAAAAATATAAGTATTATGAATATGTACATAGACTCTATGTTTTAAAAGTTGCCGATGAATTCAAAAATAACGACACAGCAAATTATGAAAACGATACGTATAAGCTATATATAAATGCATATTATGAACAAGCCTTTGAAGACATAGCAGGAAAAGATTTAAAATACCTTGAAACAGCTGAAAAAATAGAAACATCATTTATTCCTAAAAGTAAGGGAGCTTATTTAGCTGAAAAAGGAATTATATTAAAAGATTTAAATTTATTAAATGAAGGAATCAGCAAACTAGAACCTGAATGGGAAAAACATTTATTAAAAGATCTATATTCTAAAGGAATAAAAATAGCAAAACACAAGTCAAATAATTTATATTATTCATACATAGAAAAATTATTTGATATAAATCCTACAGGATTTTTAGAGTACAATATAAAACTTCCGGTAAATATAAAAATTAATAAAAAAACAGTGTCTAAATTATCAAATAGGAAAACAAAAAAAATAATAACTTCATCACGCTTTATTGATGACGAAAAATCACCTTTCAGCTTAATAATAAATATAAAAAATAATGAATTAGAATTGGAATTAAAGAAAAGAAAAACTTATACTCTTTATAAACAGAGTATAAGTATAGACAATATAAATAAAACTAATTTTAAAATATTTATAAATAAAGCAGTAAAGGATTTATTCAGAATACGACTATAATATAATAGAATATTTTGGCACTAGACAAAGGAGAGTTTTTAAAATATAATTATGGCTATGGAAACAAAAGAAATTGTAAAAATATTAACAGATAATATATCTAAGGTTATAAAAGGTAAAGAAGAAATAATTAAAATTTTTGTCTGTACATTTTTGAGTGGTGGACATGTTTTACTAGATGACATTCCCGGTGTCGGCAAAACGACAATGGTAAAGGCATTAGCAAAGTTAATTAAAACTGAAGACGGTTCTGAAGAAGGTGCTATAGCAAAATTCAAGCGTTTACAATGTACTCCTGACTTACTACCCTATGATATAACAGGGGTAGAAGTTTTCAATGCAAAAACTCAAGAATTTGAATTTATGCCCGGTCCTGTATTTTGTGATATTTTCTTAACCGATGAATTAAACAGAACTCCACCAAAAGTTCAATCAGCACTATTAGAAGTTATGGCAGAAAGACAAGTAAGTATTGGTAGAAAAACTCATAGCTTAAGCAAGATTTTTTTTACGGCTGCCACACAAAATCCTGTAGAGAGCTTAGGAACATACCCTCTTCCAACAGCACAGCTAGACAGATTTATGGCAAGCATTTCATTAGGATATCCTGATGATGATGCAGCACTGGAAATTTTAAGAGGAAATCCCGGTAAAACCGAACTTGAAAAACTAGAACCTATAGTATCTGATATTGATATTATGAATTCAAGAGAAGAACAAGAAGAAGTTTTTTGCCATCCGGCACTTGAAAAGGCTATAATTGATATTTGTAATGCAAGTAGAAAGCATACAGAAATCGAATTAGGTGCATCACCAAGAGCTTCTTTACATCTTTTATCATTGTCAAGAACTATTGCACTCGCAAATGGAAGAGACTGGATAGAAGACAAGGATATCAGCATTATAGCTCCATTTGTAATTACTCACCGCTGCATATTTAAGAGCAATATCAACAAGCCTAAAGAAATTATAAAAGAAATCACTGATGAAGTCTTACAAAAAATGAATAAAAAAACTGACTGGTCAAAACCGGCATATTAAAAATATTTTTTAGCAATTTTTAGAATATAAAGTTCAATGTAAGCCTTTAAAGCCTTTTTATTTTTTATTTTTGAAAGAGATGGAGTTTCTACCAAAGTCTGAGCCAAAGATTTAACTCGATCAGCATTAAAGCTAAGAGCTGAAAGAGTTTTTTGAACACCTCTAATATAATCGCGAATAAGAGAATTAACATCTTCCGTTAAATTATTTCTAACAGTCTCATTCAAATTCTGATTCCAAGCATCTAAATATGATTGCATCGTAGTTTCAAAGTTCATTCCTTCTTTAGTGAATTCAGACATTAACTTTTCAACTACAGGTTTGAAATCTTGCTTAGAAGCTTTGCTTACTTTCTTTTTCTTAGCGTCTTTATGCTCATTTTCAACCTTCTTTCTAGGTCTCTTAAAAAAAGCAATAATTGAATATATAATAGGAATAGTGTACCAAAACGGCAATAATATTTTTGCATCGCTCAATAGCTCATTTCGGTTCAATACCATAATTTTATTGTATGGAGCCCTCTTGCCATTAGGGAAAACTCTATGCATTTCGGCAATCTGAACATCATTTAGGCGCGGATCATTCACAAGAGCAGACATAAAAGAAGCATTCAGAAGTCCATACAAATTAGGAGCTAATTCTTCAATTAAAGAAGCAATCAAAGTAGAAAACGCAGCATCTTGCTTCATAGCTTGAGTCTGATTAAATTCCAAAAGTTCCCTATGCCATTTTTTAATACAAGCATCTCGAATCTTTTTTCTTGACGCATTAACAAGAGAAATCATTAAAGGCACAGCTTGTTCAGGCAATAAATAAAAGCGCTCATTATTTTTATTTTGAAATGTTAAAATATCGGGGAGTATATATTTTTCAGAATTTGTTGTTTTTTCTTTCATAAAATTTTGTAAGTCTTCTTCACTATACTGACCCAATAGTGGAATTCCACGAGAATCGACAAATTTCGTTATTTCTGACATTTTAAAGAAATAAGGCTTTTCGTTAAATGCAAGCAAAAGATTTTTCAAAGCCGTTTCACTTTGAATATCTTTCTGTGACTGTGTACGATAGTAATTATTCAAATATTCAACAATACCAATAGACTGTAAAAGAGCTATCTCATCAGCAAGTTTCTCCTTCTTCTTGGAGAATTCTTTTTTTACAAAAACACAAAATTGCCCCCAATAAATATAAGATTCACCTGCGTCCTTGATATTATTGAAACTTTCTGAAGTATAAGATGCTAAAAGTGTTACAAACTTTCTGATTGTAAAATCCTTCCCCGGATTTGCAAGCATAAGTCGCTTCCGCATATAATCTCTTACTTCATCCTTTGCCAAGAAAAGCTTTATCTTTAAAAGAGAAACATTTAATAGCTTATCAGCATTATAAAAACCGGGAAAAACAAGAGATGGAGTAGAATCATTATAACTTAATTCATACAAAAAATTTTTGCCATTTTCGTCTCGTTGCAATCGAGCAAAATCATCTGACAAATCAACCTTCCTTATCAAATTAGGAGGAAAATTTGGTGGTAGTTCAGACAAAAGAGGGAAAGGGATATCAGGTTTTTCAGATATTCCCGCAAATCTTTTTGCAATATTATCAATAAAAAAATAAGGCACAAAAATAGCAGTTTCATTTGTCATATCACTAACTACTTCAATATCTTTTTTTCTTTGAATATCTTTTAATTCATTTAATAGCTTGTCCTTAGAGATTTCAAGATATACTGACAAAGATTGCTCTTTTTCCAAATAATGCCTTACATACTGCTGTAAATAATCATAAAACAAATTAAAACTTACAGTCGCACTTTTTTTCTTTAAAGCAAATAGTCGTAATATTTCTAATAAATTTGTGGGTATCTTCATATCATAATATATATAGCACTTTTTTATATTATTTTCAAGAGCTTTCAAAATAAAATTAGTTTTTTAGCATAATATAGAAAGAACTTAAAGATAAAAATTAAACGACTTGACAAAATCAGCTATATATGCTAATCTTCTAATCTAGTTTTAAATTTAATATATAGAGGTTTGTATGGCAAGTTCAAGAAAAATAGGTTTGTCTATTGGTGGAATTATAATTTTGGTTATAGGTGTTATCAGCTTTATTGTAGCGCCTGTTTTATCGAAAACAGGTTCAGCCGGTCCTGATTCATTAGTAATTGGTTCGTGGGATAAGATCAAAATAAATACAGAGCAAGACTCTCCATTTATTGAAAAATATCGTTATTTGAACCAGTATGTTGACTCACAAAATATGATGCCTAAAGAGCCCCAACAACAAAGATTCTTCCAAAATCAAGTTTTAAGGCTTGCATTTAATATGGCTGTTTTCGAAATTGCAATGCAAGATAGCCTCAGAAAAGCAGGCTATGAAGTACCTGAATTCAGAGTAAAAAAAGAATTGGTAAACTATTATTTAGATGAAAATGGCTACTATTCTCAGGCAAAATATGAAAAAACATCAAAAGCAAGAAAATTAGAATTGCAAAAGTCTATGACTGAATATTTGGCAATTAATAGATATATTGAAGATTTGTTTGGAAATAGCACGAATTACGGACTAAAAACCTCCTCAAAAGAAAGTGATTTCATAGTAGATATGGCGAAGAAAGAAAAAAGTTTCAAATATGTAAGCTTTAATTCTTCAACTTATCCCGCTGAAGAAGTGGTCAAATACGGAAAAGCACATAAAGATTTATTCACAGCTTATAATCTTTCACTCTTAACTTATACAACTGAAGATACTGCAAAAAAAGCCCTTGCTTCAATAAAGGCAGGCGAACTTAGCTTTGATGATGCTGTAATACTAAACACACCAAAGGTTATAACAGACGAAAACGGTAAATTAACATACAACTATAGAACCGATATTAACAAATACTTTCCAGATAATGAAAACTTAAAGATTGTACTTGCTTTAAAAACTGAAGAGTTGAGTCCTGTAGTCGCATTACATAATGGTATGTTTGCAATAGTACGTTGCGATGCTGAACCTACCGAAGCTAATTTTGAAAGTGAAGAAACTATAACAAAAATTAGAAATTATATAAATGTGACAGAAAAGGGTATGGTAGAAGATTACCTATTAAAAGAAGCTAAGAAATTTTCTGAGCTTGCAAAAAAAGACGGCTTTGATACAGTTGCAGAATCTTTCAATGGAAAGACTTTAACAGTTGAAACTTCAAACTCTTTCCCAATAAACTACGGAAATACAGCTTTCTTGCAACCCATACCATCTCAAGGTGTTTTATATTCAATTTCTGAAAACGAAGACTTCTTTAAGACAGCCTTTAGTCTAAAAGAAAATGAAGTATCCAAGCCTTTACTAATAGCTTCCGAAGTTCTTGTATTACAACTGAATGAAGAAAAAGATGCTGATGAATATACTCTCGAAAACACAAAGAAAGGATATACAAATCAAGCCGACTCTTGGTTCGCTTACTATTATGCGGCTCAACTACTCCGCATGCAGGGTATGAATTATCCACTTCCTGTTTCACAAAAAACATTTATGGACTATATTCTAACAAATGCAAAATTTGTAGATAACTTTGCTGAAATTTTAAAATAATGAATCTCACAAAGGAAAAGCCTGAATTAGTAGAAACTGATTCAGGCTTTTCAGTTTTTTATAAGAACAAACACCTTTATTCAAAAAGAAATCCAAAAAAATCAATACTTCGCTTAATAGAAAATACATCAATTCCACCAAAAACCTTAGTTTTATGTATATCTCCAATCTTAGGATATGGAATTGAAGAACTCATAAAAAAAGCACCCGAAAATTCTTTAATCGTGGGTGTAGAATTTGATGAGAGTCTTATGGAATTCTCTATTGAAAACATAGAAAAAAAATTACTTTTAAATAAAAAATTTATTTATATTAAAACAAATTCCATAAGTAGCTTTTTGGAAGAAATTGAAGAAGAAATTGGCAAGCAACAAATTAGACGTGCACTAAGAATTGACTTTTCAGGTGGCTCTGCTTTATACAAAGAATTTTATGATCAGCTTACAAACATGACAAGTGAATTTATTTCCAGATATTGGATTAATCGCTTAACTCTGATTCAATTTGGAAGAAATTATGCAAGAAACTTTTTTAAAAATTTTTCGACTATAGTAAAAGTAAACGAAGAAAAAGCCAATTCGAAAAATGATGCAGAACTAAGCCCGTCATTTTCATTTATAAATTTGAAAGCTGTTAAAAAACCGATTATGGTACTTGGTGCAGGGCCATCATTAGATTCTTGCATAAGTTTTTTAGAACAACATCAAAGTAAATTTTTCATCATTGCAGTAGATGCCGCTTCGGGAATATATCCAAGAATAAAACCCGATGCTATTGCAATTTTAGAATCACAATATTGGATTCAAAGAGCTTTCATCGGTTTAGCAAATTCAAAAATACCAATAATGATGGACATGACTAGCAATCCTAAAATTGTACATGCAACAGGAGGTAAGCTAGCCTTCTTTTATACAGAATACATCAAGAATGATTTTTTTATAAAGGTGAATCAAAGAAAACTATTACCAATGAAATTAGAGCCAATGGGTTCAGTTGGTTTAAGTGCCTTGTGCCTAGCTGAGAAATTAGCAGCACCGAATATTCCAATCTTTCACACAGGGCTTGACTTTTCTTGGGGTAACGGACTCTCCCATACTAAGGCAAGCTATCAAGCAAAAGAGCTAATGTCATCGACATCAAAATTTAATAATCTATATTCAAGTTTTAAGCCCGAATCTAAGACTTGCGAAAAAATTATGGGAAAAAATGACTTGCCTGTTTTTACAACTCCCAATTTAAAAAGTTACGCTGAAATTTATAAGGCTGTTTTTGCTAAGAAAAATAATTTTTTTGACATAGGCAATAGTGGTATAGATATTGGCTCAAATGTAATAAATTTAAAACAAGCTGAATTATTACTTGAAGAATTTTATAATAGAAATGGCCAAAAAGAATGTGAAAACTTTACAGCTTTTTTCGGCTCCTATGAAGATAAAAAAAACGAAATCAAAGACTTTATTAAAAAAGAAAAAAACTCGCTACTTGAGCTAAGAGATTTTTTTACAGGCGAAAAAGAATTTGATGAATACAAGGTAAAGAAGTTACTAAATGAAACACCCTATTTATATTTGCATTTTCCAGATTATTATTCTAATGAAATAAAATTGGAGCAAAGTTTTTTAAGACGAATCAGAATTGAAATTGAATATTTCCTAAAAACTATGAATCTCTAAATAAGATTTTTAATAAGTTCAACTAACTTATCTTTATTCCTATAAAGTTCAGATTGTTCCTCATTATAAAAACAGAATGGTTTTAAATCTTTGATAATCTTATCTAACTTTTTGCTGTCAAATTTTTGCGAGTTTTTCAAAAGCATTATTTTTTCATAGTCGGTTTTTTCTAATGATTCTGTACTTGCCCAGAGAGGTTCGTTTAAGCGCTCCCCTTCCCTACTACCAATAATTTCAATCTTAATGTCTTTCTCAGGTTCAAAGCCCATATACTTAATTAGCTGTTTTGCTGTTTCAAAAATATTGACAGGCTCGCCCATATCTAAAAGATAAGATTCTCCCGACTTCCCAACTCCGCCAGTCTGCAGAACAAGAGAGCAGGCTTCAGGTATGGTCATAAAGTAGCGCATCATTCTTTTGTCGGTAACAGTAACAGAAGCACCGGTCCGTATCTGTTCTGCCCAAAGAGGAAAGATTGATCCTCTGGAGCCAAGCACATTTCCAAAGCGCACGAACATATAGGCTGAATCTTTATCAGCTTTTTCAGCAGCCTGCATAACCATTTTTTCATTCAACATTTTTGAAAAGCCATAAATAGAAACAGGTTCAACAGCCTTGTCAGTTGAAATTAAAACAAAGCGAGAAACTCCAAATTCAAGGCAGGCATCCAAAAGATTTTTTGTTCCAAAAACATTGTTCTCAATTACTGCAACAGGATTTTCTTCCATAAGCGGAACATGCTTGTATGCTGCCGTATGAAAAACTGCATCACATTTTAATTGCTTAATAATGTAGCGCATATATTCTCTATCTTTAAGCTCTCCAATAATAGGAACTATCTTTGCCTTTTCCCCTACCCCACCGGCTTGCAAAAGTTTTAATTCCTTATGAATTTGATAAATTGAATTTTCGCCATGTCCAAATAAATAAAGTCGCTCTGCTCCACCAGACAATAATTGTCGTGCAAGCTCACTACCAATGGAGCCACCTGCACCTGTTATTAAAACTCGCTTTCCACGCAAATAAGCTAAACTCTTTTTTAATGAAATTTTCACAGGTGTTCTACTGAGTAAATCTTGAGGATCTATTTCCCTTGCTTGAATTAAGTGGGCTGAGCCATCTATAATTTGAGAAAGAGCAGGAAGAAGTTTTAATACAGAAAAACCTGCTGATTTTAAAAGCTCATAAATTTCTCTAAGCCTTTCAGAGCTAATACCGGGAATGGCAATTAAGCCTTCAGAATTTGAATCAATTCGAATAAGATTTACAGCTTCATTTATTGGTCCAAGAACAGGAATACCGTCAATTTTTGTGCCTATTTTGTTTGAGTCATCATCTAAAAAAGCTACTACCTTGCCAAAATATTTTTTTGCTTTTATTTCTTTGGCAATCATAGTACCGGCTAAACCGGCACCAACTATATATATTGATTTTTGTTTTTTATTATGAAGAGCTGACATCTTTATTTCTTGAATCTCCTTTTTGCGAACGGTCTAATACTTCAAATCCAAAATCAATTGTAAAAGAATTTTGATAAGCATCTAATTTTACTTTAGCTCGACCCTTCCTTTTATCAACCTTTATTATTTTACCTTCAAACCCTTGTAAAGGACCTTTCAATATTTGTATTCTATCATTTTCATCAAATTTAGCTAATGAAACATCAGCAACACCACCAAAACTCAAAAAGTGATTTAAAATGTCTAGATCCCTCCCATACAATTCTTTTGGAGCATCATTACTAGGCAAAAATCTATAAAAACCTTTTACAGATTTAAGCAAGCTATAAATATTATCATTTAGTTCTTCAGCTTCAACAAAAACATAACCTTTAAATACAGGAGCTTTTTCTTGATGGGTTTTCCCTTTTCTCTTAATATTTAAAACTCGCTGAGGAGAAATAACTGTATATATTTCTCCTGAGTCAGCATTTAATTTTTTATCGGCATTTACAAAGTCTTCTTCCATGCCTGTCCTAACTTGGACGACATAATAATTCATTTAGAATTCAGCTAATTTTGGAGCTCTAGGGAATGGAATAACATCACGAATATTTGACATTCCCGTTACATATAAAAGTAATCGTTCAAATCCTAAACCGAAACCTGAATGTGGAACAGTACCAAAACGGCGTAAATCTAAATACCACCAATAATCTTCTTCTACCAAACCAAGTTCTTTAATTCTATTTCGAAGAACTTCAAGATTATCTTCTCTCTCAGAACCTCCAATAATTTCGCCTAAGCCCGGAACCAAAACATCAACAGCTCTTACTGTTTTGCCATCTTCATTTAATTTCATATAGAAAGATTTAATTTCTTTCGGATAGTCAGTAACAATTACAGGCCCCTTGTACACTTCTTCAGTTAAGAATCTTTCATGTTCGCTCTGTAAGTCACAACCCCACTTTGGTTTGAACTCAAACTTATCACTGTTTTTTTCCAGCTCTGCAATAGCCTCTGTATAAGTAATATGTGTGAACGGAGTATTAACAACTGACTTAAGCGTATCAATAAGACCCGGCTTAATTCTTTTATCAAAGAACTGCAAATCTTCCATACATTTTTCCAAAGCCCATTTCAAAAGAAATACAATGAATTCTTCTGCAAGTTCAACATCTTCTTTAAGAGTGAAAAATGCCATTTCAGGTTCTATCATCCAGAACTCTGA
>PDWI01005458.1_pt1 | contig 16403 bp, 17 predicted proteins | sample 1430891 | NCBI WGS metagenome assembly PDWI01 (sample SAMN01162508, study PRJNA174530) | Oral metagenome, whole genome shotgun sequencing project. | biome: Marine environment; feature: Marine mammal; material: Swab sample of the gingival sulcus; isolation source: swab sample of gingival sulcus...
CAAGTGTTTTTCTTCTTCTATTTCGGGTTTTAGTTTCTTTATGACATTACCAGATTCTTCTTTATACTCTACCTCTATTACCTTTTGTCCGTACTTTAGTTTTAAAGCCTTTGGGCTATCTATCAAGGCTATCTTTCCATCTACGATAAATGCCACCCTATCACAAAGTTCGTCAGCTATATACATATTATGGGTTGTTAAAAAACAGGTAGCACCCTTTTGGTTTTCTTCCCTTATTATCGTTTTAATATCAGCCGCAATAGCTGGGTCTAAACCCGTGGTAGGCTCATCTAAAAACCAGATTTTAGGATTGTTTATAAGAGACCTAGCAAAGGTAAGCCTGTGTTTCATTCCCTTGCTGAACTCTCCTGCCTTTTGCTTTTCCTTGCCATCTAAACCCACCATCTTGATAAGTTCATAAGGATCCCTAGTAGGAACGTCAAAGAGTTTGGAATAGTATATTAGGTTTTCCAATGCTGTAAGCTTAGAGTAAACGTTTGATTGCTCAAAGGAAACACCTATTTCGTTAAAACGTCTCTTGTCTTCCCTAGTTAAATCATAGTCTCCAACCTTAACCATTCCCTTTTGTAGAGGCAAGAGTCCTGTTAAAATGTTCTGAGTAGTTGACTTCCCAGCACCAGAAGGTCCTAAGAACCCAAATATTTCTCCGGGTTTGATATCAAAACTAACATTGTTGACTGCATACACCTCATCCTTACTATAAGAATGATATAAATTTTCTACTCTAATCATACCCTACCCCCTTTTACTAGGTTTTGCGCCAATTCCATTTATAATTATATCTATTGAAATATCCGCGAGCTCATTGTAGTCAAACTCACTTAAACCATCAGGTTTTTCAAGCATCATCTGCTCTACCATGCTAGTATTTAAAGTCAAAATAATATTCATTATGAGCGAAGGACTGACATCTCGCCTTATTTCTCCTCTATCAATAGCTTCTTTAAATAATTTTTCTGCAAATCCAAGTATTTCCTTGCTCGCATCAGACTTATAAATCTCATTTATAAGAGATACATCCTTGTTCTTAATCATATTATTTCCAATATCAAATAGCCGTTTATCAGAGAATGCAAATTTTATTCCGCCCCTGTACAGAGCCTTTATAGAAGAAATAAAATCCCTCTTCTCCAAAGAGTCTATTTCTTTTCTAAGATACTCATATTTCTTGTAGGTAGCCATCTTTATCACGTAATTATACAAGTCTTTTAAATCTTCAAAATATTGGTAAAAGCTACCTACAGCTATACCCGACTGTTTTATCACCCTATTAACACTTGCCTCACTATAAGAATAAGATGCAAATTCGTCCATAGCCGCCTCTAATATCCGATTCTTTTTTTCATCTGGCAAATTGTAAAAAGTGTTTTTTGGCATACCCCATCCTCCTTTTTATGAATGTGAATTCATATTCACATTATACCTCTAAAAAGCTCGTCTGTCAAATTTTTAAATTCAGCTTATTGCCCCTTTAAAACTTAAAATTTTAATTATTTACAGACCCGATTTCTAGTCTATTAAATTTAATTTTCGAATTCTTGGAAGATAATCCAAACGAACAGATTCAGCAAAATCACTAAAGAGTTCAAAATTCTCTGAAGTTCTGAGCAAATCGTCCTCTCCGCTATTTAGGGATACTTTTCCCTGTATTACTCCGTTGATTACAAACCAGTCATCAAACCCAGCACTCGAATAGTACAAAAACAATAAATATTTATTTCCAATCTCCATCAATTTATAGTTTGCCAAAGAATAGTTGTAATCTCCACCTTTAACGGCATTTTCAATAACCTTTATTTTTTCGCCTTTTCTAACCTTAACTACATCGTCATTTTTAAATATATGCTTAACTTCTACATACGCCATTGTATACGGAAAATGGGCACCTTCAATAATGTACGGACTCTCTTCATCACACTTCGTTGCTACAATAATTATTTTAGAATCATCCTCAAGGTCTTTAACACTCTCAAAATATGGGTGTTTAGCAGAGATTATTTCAGGATTAACCTCTTTCTTATTATTACCCATATAAAATGATACCCAAATCCCCCCTATAGCAAATAAAAGTGCTATAATTGCAATCAAGACCCTAGCGAAGTTCTTTTTCATAAGTGTGCCTCCTTTTTAATAAGTAAAAAAATTGTATAAACCCCGCTAAAAAAAGTCAATATTTTGGTGAGTTGAATTAATTACGATGCCCCATTTTTTTACCAAAAACCAGAAATTACTCTAAGTTCCATCTAGCAACAAAGCTAATTATTTTGTTGCATAAAAACTTCAAATTAAATCCTACTAAACTTATTTTTTATGAAACAAAAAACGTCCATACTGTATTTTACATCTCAGGTTCTTCGGTTGTTTCTTTACTGTTATTTACTCTGATGATTTCATAATAGCACCTCTGTATATTGTTTAAGTGATTCTTCCATATTCATCTGAATGGCATATTTAGAGAGATTTAATAAATTTTTATCTTCACTTTTAAAATATAACTTCATCGCTTCACTAAACACCTGTTCATCTTCCCTATCCTTATCTTTGATAAGGTCTAATATGGTTCTTTCTTTATCGTATACTGCAATCTCTCTTCCGAAAGGGTTCGTTGTTACTGTTTTTCCAATATTATAGTGTTCTTTTTTAATATATTTAAAAATAATATTATCTTTCAATGCCTTAACTCTGCTCACATTATCTCCGGCCATTACTGTCATAACATACACAAGAGGGACCCTTGTGGATAGACCATGTAAATAAGCTGATGTTTCATGAGAAAAGACTCCCTTTGGTATTCTATGTGAAAAATAAATATATTCATCTATTCCCTCATTTGGAAGTCCGTATAATCCATTCGCTATTTTAACAATTTGATTTTTTAAAGTTAATCTTTTCAATACATCTTTATGAATTCCAAGTTTTAAAACTTCCCCAGTAGTAATTATTCCATTATTTTCTTTTATTTTGCTTAGCAAAACTTCCTTTTGACCCATTTATATCACCGCCTTTTTGTTCTTATATTATAAGTTTTATAAGAACAAAAGTCAATATTTGAGTAAGTTGAATTAATTACGATGTACAAAGATTAGTAAAATAAAATAAAAAATTAAAAACAGCTATTGACTATTCCCTAAGGTGTTGGTATAGCCTATAGTTGGAGGTGATTTATATGTTGATAAATGAAGTCATTAATAAAACAAAATTAACAAAAAAAGCAGTTGAATATTATACTAAAAAAGGTTTAGTTTCACCGAAAGTTTTGGATAATTCATATAGAGATTATTCAGAAGAAGATTTAATATTGCTTAATAAAGTAAAAATATTAAGGCGCTTAGACTTAAACTTGTCAGAGATTAAACAGGCTTTGTTAAATAACGACGAAGGTGTTCTTAAAAGAATTTTAGAACTTAAAAAGTTAGCGCTCGAAACAAATAAGAAAAAAGCGAACTTATTGTCCCAATTATATAATGGCGCTTCCTATGAAGAGCTTGAAAATGAGCTCTTTTTATTAGAACGAAAACAGTCAATAAATGAAAGATTTATATATTTGTTTCCAGGTTTTTTAGGCAAGTTACTTATTTTCCAGTTTGGCGAGTATCTAAATGAGCCTATAAAGACAAAAGAACAGGAAATTGCGTATCATAACATTATAAATTTTCTTGATAGTATGCCAGAGTTCAAGATTTCTCAAAAACTAGAGGATTTTTTAGAAAAAAATACTCAAGGTATTACTGATAGTGATTTATTACAAATGATGGAAGAAAAAAACAATCCTATCCATAACGTAGATGAATTTATCTTAGAAAATGACGAAAAAATAAAGCAGTATTTAGAATATAAGAATACAGATGAATATAAAAATTCCGAAGCAGCCCAAATAAATGAACTCTTTAAAAATTTTATGTCTACAAGTGGTTTTCACGATATTTTTATAAGTAATATGAGGGTATTAAGTAAGTCATATAATGAGTATTATAAAACTCTTTTGGACGCAAATGAAAAGTTGATAAAAAAATACAGGATATAGTCAATTAAACAAATTTCGTAAAAAATAAATACAAAAAAATTATAAGCTATTTTATTTATCGAAACAATATTGCTTGTAAATGTATATGCACTGGCTATGCTTACTACCTTAATTATATTAAAAAGGAAAAACAAAATGGAAATTGCATTTAAAAATGTAACAAAAAAATTTGATTAAAAATCTGGTGTTTATAATTTAACGAACCTACATCTGGTTTAGATCCATATTGCTAAGGCACATTCTAAACTCAGATGAAATCCAGCTTGCAAATTCAAATGCTATATCACTATCATAGTTTATGGTTTCTCCGTTTGTTGTTTTTTACGTCACAATAAACTGTGATAACCTAAAATGTTTATTTACTATATTATACTTCTTAAGTATTTTCATAGCCTAATCATATGTTGGAATATATGTCATATAAGCACCTCCTACCACATAAGTCCAATATTTAAAACTAATTATACGATACTGGCTCATAATACAATTACCATTGATTTTAAAACAAAAAAAATCAGAGCAATAACAAGACTGCCCTGAAATAAAATGTAAAACACTTAGTACTCTTCAGCAAACAATTTGCTATGTCCCGCTTGATTTCCAGACAAATAAAACTGCGTAGTAGTACTAAAAGTAATTTTATTTTTTGCATCTGGGAAGTATCCTCCAGATTCCTTGTTCAAACGAAGTTTATCTCCACCAACAACTCTGTCAACTTCTTCAAGAGTATAGGTTTTTTCTATAGACCCACCAGAAATAATAGCATCAGCTTCAGGAACATCATCAACCAATAGTATTCCCTCAGTACCATCTTCACCACCGAATTCAAAGGTTATAGTAGATGCTTTAATTCCCTTTTTCTCTGCAGCTTGTATCGTAAGCATCCCGTCAACTGCAGCATTTCCTCCACCTTCCCATGCCATAATAAGTCCATCAGAATTTAAATATTCTGCTAACTTGATATTAATATTTGCACATCTTTTTTTATGCCAATTTGTAGGATTATGACTTCTACAAAATATTATCCCGCGATAGTTCAAAGTTTTACCATGCTGTTTATACAATTCTAAAGAAATAGGATGATTAACGTGTAAATATGTCGGAACTTTGAAAGCTGGCCAAACATAATTCCCGCTTACCACACATCCATCTAACATTTCATTCGGGTGAAGTATGGTAGGTACTATATCATCAATTTTTTCGCCATATAAAAATGTATTAGCATAAACACCTTGATTTTGGCACTGCCAAACCAATACCACATTAGGAAGCTCGCTATTCACATCATCTAAATCAAACTCTTCTGAATAATCAGGTTCTAAATTTGAAGTTAATTCCGCTAAAATAAATGATATTTTAATTCCAATTTCTCTTATATTTTCATCATATTCTACGGACGATTTTCCTTCATCCAAATCGTAAACTATTACTATATTAAACTTTTCCGAAAAAGGTGTAAACCCTGATATACTACCACTCATATCCATTATTGCATCTCTTGGATAAAGAAGACCACTGCTCGCACTGCTAGAATCCCACGGGAGAGCTGCTGACTCAAGTAGCACGACATTATTTATAACATTTGTTACACCACTACCTACTGTATCAGGCTCAGAATTAAAACCAGAATACACCTGACTTTGCTCTCCTAGTTTAATCATTGGCTGTATAGCATCTAGAACATGAATAATCCTAGTATTTTCACCTGGTTTAACAATTTGTAAATCTATGTTTTTTACCGATTTGAATAGAGGTTTTATTTCAGAAATAATCCCCTCATAATTAAGAGTCAAAATATTATTGTCAATCTTGTTACAATCTCCCCAAACTACATCTTCTATATCGTAGTACTTTCTTTTTAATTTCATAGCTCCTCCGAAAAACTACTAGTATCAAATATTTTAGATTCTTCAACTTTTGTTCCTATAGCACTTATAGCCGTCTTTAAAATATTCTTTCTAAATCTTTTCTCACCGCTTAAAGGCATATCTGGAGCTCCAGCTGGTGAAGTGAAATGTCCGCCAGAAACAATTCGATTAGAACCCACATTATTAGCAATTGATATGAAAGCGGTAATGTGAGCATTAGGTATACCCAAACGATCTATTTCTTTTGATATCGTCGATCCACAACGAGTACAAGTACCTCATGTAGAGGTCAAAATTGCTGCATCAACTTTATTTTTAATTAAATCTTTAGCTATTTCTTCTCCCATTTTTTTACTCATTTCCACATTAGTTCCAACACCGCAAGTGGTATAGAAATAATCATATATTTCTCGAATAACTCCATCTTTTTTTAATTCAAAGAGTTCATCATAAGGAATTAGTCTATTTGGGTCAGCACTTGCAAAAGTAGTATCATAACCTCCATGTATAGACTCAAATCTCGAACTGTCAAGCTCATGAACTTCTCCAAGTTTATACTTACCAAAAGAGGTAGCAAACGCCTGTTTTATACCATCAGGGTTTCCTATTGGAACAAGCCCTCCTGTTGTTATAAGTGCAACTTTTATATTTCTAAGTTCTGTTATAGCATCAGCAGGTTTAACCATATCAAAGCCTCTTCTGGGAACTTCTGTTATATACTCTCTATCATTGAGTTTATCTAAAAGGATATCTACAACTCTTTTAGCTCCCGTATCGTTATTGTATCTGTTATATCTATGACCTGTAGGAATGTAGCCTTCTTTTCTCGCAGATAGAATCTCTTCTCTTTTTGCCAGCTTCAAAGCAAAATCACATAATTTAGGAATTGTGCTTCTCATCCCAGAAGCTTTTTGAGAACTCGCAATTAAATAATTATTTTTTTTGAACAATTTAACCGCGGGATTTTCATGCCATAACGCACATACAGAAGGAACCCCAAGCACATTATTCACATAATCACAAACTCTCGCACAGGCAACACCATATCTGCCTGCATTAAAAGCAGGACCAGCAATAAATACATCAGGCTTGACTCTATCAATGGCATTCTTAACTAAATTAAATAAAACTTCAAAATTTTCTTCAACATTAGCAAAGTTATCACCGCAGTATATCACTGTATCAATTTCTAGTTCACCGCCAAAATAATCATTCATAGCAATGGCAGGGCCTTTCACTTTTTCCAATAATGCGGGTCCAACATCGGCTTTCTCTTCTCCACCAATTCCAGCATAAAACTGATTCACATAATGTACAGCTTTAAGAATCATATCTCTTCTCCTTTACCAATCAAAGGAATCCTCATCATAAGGCGGACTCGACAATATGTATATTTTCGCTTCCAATTCCTCAGTATAAATAGTGTGTTCTAATCTAGAATCAAAGTGCAACACATCACCCTTCTCTAACAAATATTTTTCACTTTCTACTACAACGCACACCTCTCCACTAAGAACTATTATTACTTCTTCTCCCTTTTTGTGTTTATGTATATTTTTCTCACTTGGTGAATTTGGAGGTAAATCGTACTTTGTTAGTTGTATTCTTCTAGAATCATTTTTACTGGCGACACCGTAGTATATTCCATCACTCATTTCAACCAGGTTTTCTTCCCACTTGCTATAACTAGTGATCCTATTATTCTCTTGTAAAAACTGAACCATATCAACTTCAAAGGCTTTCGCTATTCTCTGCAAATTAGAAATCGAAATTGAGTGTTTATTATTCTCTAATCCGGATAAATAAGAATAACTCATCTGAGTAATGTCAGATAACTGCTGTAACGACATCCCCCTTATTTTCCTCATGCTTTTTATTTTTTTCCCAATATCATAACCACTCATCACAAAGTAACCTGCGGCATATCTTTCCCATTTATATTTACAAAAACAGTTTTACTTCTCATATACTTCTTTATTCCTGCGATTCCTAATCCACTTTGCTTCCATCCTGTTCCAGGAGATTCAATCATAGCTTTACTGAAATAGGTGTTTACGTATATCTGTCCACTTTTTATCTTTTTTGCAACTCTAAGTCCTCTTGCTAGATTTTCGGTAAAAACAGAACCTGCCAAGCCATATTTAGTCTCGTTAGCCATTTTTATCACCTCATCTTCGCTATCAAAAGGAGTTACACATAAAACAGGACCAAATATCTCTTCATTGTAAATTCTCATTTTGTTTGTAACATCTGCAAATATCGTAGGAGGAACAAAGTTGCCTTTCCTTAGAACCTCGTTTTCGTAAGTTTCTCCACCACATATCAATCTAGCACCATCTTCTATTCCAGATTTTATATATCCTCTAACCTTATCAGCGTGTTCTTTTGAAATCAAAGTATTAAAATTAACTTTACCACTTTCATCAAAACCATCACCAGGTACAAATTTAGCAACTTCATCTTTTAATTTTTCTAGAAATTTTTCATAAATACTCCTCTGTACAAAAAGTCTTGTTCCAGAAACGCAAACCTGACCAGAGTTAAGTGTAAAAGCAAATCTAGCCCAAGAAACTGCCCTATCAATCTCTACATCTTCAAATACTATATTAGGACTTTTCCCTCCCAACTCAAGAGCAACGTCTTTTATGTGCGAACTCGAATTCTCTAGTATTTCTACGCCTACATCTGTTCCACCCGTCATAGATACAAGGTCGACATTCTCGTTATTTACAAGTTCATTCCCAACAATTGAACCACTGCCTGTAACAACATTAAAAACTCCACGCGGAAAACCAGCTTCATCAAAAACCTCAGCTAAAATAAGCATACTTAGAGTAGCAACAGAAGAGGGTTTTACAACAACTGTATTACCCGCTGCTAAAATAGCAGATATTTTTTGACAACCCATCATCATGGGACCATTCCAAGGAAGTATTTCTGCAACTACTCCATGAGGCTCCCAAAAAACTACATTAATATGATCACTATCACAAGGGACTTGTTCACCACGAAGATGTCTCGCCTTAGCGGAAAAATACTTAAAAGCATCATAAGCCATTTGAGCTTCATAATACTTTACACTTGAATATAGTTTACCGCATTCTAGAGTCTCAATAACAGAGAACTCATCCATTCTTTTTTTAAAAATTTCTCCAGCTTTGATTAAGTAGTTAGCTCTTTCTAAAGGTGACAAATCTGACCAAACCCCAGAATCAAAAGCTCTTTTAGCAGAATCAACAGCTTTCGTAACCTCCTCTCTACTTCCTACATAATATCTTGAAAATACTTCATTGTTTGCAGGATTAATAACATCATAAACTTCACCTGAAATCGAACTTACAAATTCACCATCTATATACATTTTGTACGGTTCATTTCTTAGGAATTTATTCATTTCCATTTTTTCACCTCCTAATTCAAGATATTTCATATTTCGAATATATTATAACTTCATGAGCAAAAGAAAGTCAAATCGAATTAATAATGTTATAATGGATATCGAGGAGGAGTTATGTTGAACTTAGATGAAAAACAATTAAATTACTACATAAAAGTAGCTAACTATTACTACAAAAACTCTTTAACGCAAAATCAAATTGCCAAAAAAATGAAAATTTCAAGGCAAAAAGTCAATAGAATATTAAAGCAGTGTATCGATTTAGGAATAGTTAAAATATCAATTAAAAATATAGATAAATCCTATTTTGAAATTTCTAGCAAATTAGAATCAAGACTAAACATAGATGAAATAATAATAGTTCCGGAGCTTAATTTATTTGAAAATTTAGCTTCAGAGTTACATTCTTACCTTAGTAGAACCATAAACAAAAACGACACTATAGGTTTCACAAAGGGAAAAACACTGTCTAAAATATCAAAAACTATAAAGTCATTAAAAACAAATAACGTAATAGTAACACAATTATTAGGAAATCTCGATACGGATTCAGCCAGTCTCAGTTCCGAAAATATAGTAAGAAATATGTCAAAAAAATTAAACGCAAAGGCCAATTATCTGTATGTTCCGTTGGCGCTTAAGAGTCAAACGTTAAAGGACTCAATTTTGGATGAGGATTACTACAGAAAAGCTTTTAATACAATGTATAATTGCAATCTAGCGGTTGTAGGAATAGGAGATATGATAAAAGAACAAGAAGCTAAAAAGCTACAATATATATCCGAAAAAGAATATAGAAATTTAATTTCTAAAAAAGTTGTAGGGGAAGTTTGCACTCATTTTTTTGACGTAAGAGGAAATATAGTTAAAAGTGATATTAGCGACAGAACATTTACTTTAGAATTAGAAAAATATCTAAAGATCAAAACTCGCATAGGTATTGCAGGTGGTCCAGAAAAGAAAAACGCAGTATTAGGTGCAGTCAGGTCAGGTCTTATTAATTGTCTCATAACAGATATTTCAGTAGCTGAATATTTACTCAAGTTTTCAGATTAGCATAAAAGGATGTGTACCTTAAATTTGACAGCAAAAAGATAAAAAAAAAGCCCTTAACCCTAGTTATTTCAAAGGTAATAGGGCTTTTTAACTTCTGATAGTATGGGGAAAAATGCTTCAAAGTCTCTAGTATTTCCCTTAAATAACTTGTATGTCACAGGTATGCCTTCATTATCCATAGGCAAGCCCATTTGTACTATTGGTTACCTTTTCTATCCTTGCCATAACCCTCTGATTAAGTCACTTTCTCTGTCTTTATTCAAATAGCAGTTTGTTACATCGTAAAATGCATCTGTTGTATCTCTTTTGTATAACTTATTCAGATTTTCATGAAGTTCTAAAAGTAGAGTATCATTCTGTTTTGCAAATCCCATTAACGAGCGATATACAGAATCTAGTGGAAAGTCAAAATTTTCTACAAATTGTTTTCTATTTTCATATCAGTCATATCTATAGTTATTTCAATCTTTTTATTTTGTTTTTATTCTAGGGTCATTTGTTTTGCTACTTCTGTAAAGTGGGATATTGGATCTGGATAATCTTTTTTAAGTTCATCAGGATAACCTAATGATTTGATTGTCTTAGCTTTAGTTACTTTTGTTACAGGATATCTATATCCTCTTACAATAGCTAAATATATTCTGCCTTTTTTATGTGAGGTTTTCTTTAAAAACATTGTTTCTTCATCATTTTCTCACTATTATTAGTAGACCCATAGATAAACATAGATAACAAAAAAAAGAATTAAAATTTGACAAAAAAATCGCCCTAAGGCTTATTGTTACTTTTATCTCTAGCTTTCATTTTAGAAAAATGCTGTCAAATTCAAAAAGATGTGTACAAATTATTCTTTTAATAGTATAATAAGCGTGAGCTAATGCTCACGCTATATTACTAATGTAACATTAGGAGGTGCTATGAATAAGAAAATAAGGCTAAGTAAAATTTTCAAATCAGACGGTCGTTCTTTTATTATGGCTATGGACCACGGAAATATGTTCAATGTCCTTCCTGAACTTAAAAATCCGGGAGAGTTAATAAAAAATTTTGCAAACGCAGGTGCGGATGCGTTTTTAACAACTGTTGGTCTAGTCGAAAACTTCGGAGAAAATTTTTCTGGTAAAGGAATAATTTTAAGACTTGATGGAGGACTATCTTTTTTAGGTTCCAAAGACAAGTCATTGAATACCATAGTATCCGTAGAAGATGCGGTTCGTCTGGGCTCTGATGCGGTTATTTCGATGGGTTTCCCAGGTTCTAAATTTGAAGACACAAGCCTGTCTAATCTGTCCAGAAATATTTTGGATGGTAACAAATGGGGGATTCCTGTGCTCGCAGAAATGCTACCAAGAGGATTTGAAAAAGCGGAGGACAGTAGAACTCCTGATAATATAACTTTTGCTTGTAGATTAGGAGCAGAACTTGGCGCTTCTATGATAAAAACAGTTTATACAGGAGACTTTGAGAGTTTTAGGGAACTTTGCGAGAGTGTTTATATACCAGTTGTAATTCTTGGTGGAAGTAAACAAGTAGAAGAAAAGCAACTTTTATCCGAAATAAGAGAAGCTCTCGACGCTGGTGCATCTGGAATAGCGATGGGAAGAAACATTTGGAGACACGAAGACCCTATTAGGTACATATCTGCTATAGCTAAGTTGATACACGAAGACTGTAGTGTTAATGCGGCTTTAAAAGAACTTAATAAGAAATATTAGAGGTGTTTTATGAAAAATAAATACAAATTAGCTGTAATGAATGACGTACAAAAAATCGATTTCAAACATTTAGAACTAGATGAACCATCAGAAAATCAAGTTTTAGTAAAAATAGAAAGATGTGCTATATGCACTCTTGAACAGAGAATATACTCTGGAGTTATTAAAAGATATCCTTTTGCGGGAGGTCACGAAATATCTGGTGTAGTAGAAAAAGTGGGAGAAGGAGTAACTCACACAAAAGTTGGCGATAAAGTGGCACTTAGGCTACTTACAAGCTGTGGCGTTTGCCATTACTGCAGAACGGGGAATGAAAATCAGTGCAGGAACGCATTTAAAACACATGTACATAAAGGATACATAGGCCCTGGAGGATTTTCAGAATATATGTTACTTGACTCAAAGGCAGTCTTCCCTGCTAGTGATGATACTGATATTAACAGTTTAGCTTTAACTGAACCGCTATCCTGTTGTGTTCACAGTGTAAACAAAGCAAATATAAAAATGGGCAATGATGTGGTCATAATTGGCGCGGGAATAATGGGTTTATTTCACGTAATGCTCTCGAAGCTTAGAGGCGCAAGAGTAATCGTCTGCGAAATAGACGATGAGCGCTTAAAACTAGCAAAATCACTTGGTGCAGATATAATTATTAACTCTTTAAATGAAGATCCTATAGATAAAGTTAAAGAACTAACAGATTCAATAGGGGCTGATGTTGTTTTTTGCACAGCGGCACTCACCTCTTTAGCTAAAGATAGTATCGAAATGCTAGCAAAAACAGGTGTTACAATACTCTACTCTTCATTCCATCCAAGTAATCCAATAGATTTTGATGTAAACGCAGTACACTCTAAAGAAACACTCACAACAGGGGCTGTAAATTCAAATATTAACGAATTTCATACAGCAACAAAACTAATTTCAAATAGCATAGTAGATCCGAAACCACTGATTTCGGGAATATATGATTTAGAGGACATAGATGGAGCATTTAAAAGAGCTTTAGAAAAGGATTCGTATAGAATATTGGTAAAAACTAGCAAGTAATTAATACTAAAAAAACTGAATAAAAAGGAGGGGAAATGGAAACTAACAGAAAAAAATTGGGTTTATTAGACACAACAGCAATTTTGATCGGCGGAATGATCGGTAGTGCAATTTTTTCACTATCAGGGATCACAATACTAAAAGCAGGCCCAGCTTCTATACTGTCATGGATTATAGCGGCTATAATTCTCTATGTTTACGGGCTTCAAACAGCAGAACTTTCAACAATCTATCCTCACTCAGGGGGAATATTCGTTTTCCCCGCAAAAACTTTAGGCAAAAATGAAAAACAAGGTCAGTTTATAGGTTGGCTTGCAAGCTGGGCTTATATTTTTGGTTGTATAGCGGGAGCAGCCTTCTCATCAGTTTATGTTAGTATATATCTAGGTGTTGGATTTCCTTCATTAGGTAATTACCAAGTAGCAATAGCTATATCAACAGTTTTATTCTGCGGGATAATAAACTTAATGAACATCTCAATAACCGGAAAGACAAACACTTTGTTGACAGTAGGTTTAACCGGAACACTAATAGCCTTTATTGTTATAGCACTTACAAGTGGTGCGTGGGACGGAAGTCAGCTAACTCCATTTTTCACTCAAGGCGAAGGTGGGGCATGGGGATTCATGGGAGCAATTCCTATAGCAATGGTTGCATATGGTGCAATTGTAGCAGCATCCTTCTTAGTGGGTGAAATAAAAGACCCAAATAAGAATATTCCAAAAGCAATATCAATAGCGATGGGTATTGTTGTTGTTCTATACATTCTTGTAATTGTTTCAGTTTTGGGTTTAGTAACTTCTGGATTTTTGCAAGAAAATTCCGGTATGACATATATTCCGCTATATGCTGCAGCATTCACAAAATTAGCCTCTATACCTTGGCTAGCAAAGCTCATTTCGATATCTGCAGTTCTAGCTCTAGTAACAACAACTCTCGTTGTTATGGGATTAGCTGCTAGGCCTCTTCAAGCAGCAGCTAATAATAAAGTTTTACCTAAGATTTTTGGCAGAGTTAATGAAAAAACAGGTATAGCAAGCTATTCCCAATATGCAGTTATACTCGTTACAGCTACTCTAGCAGCGTTCCCAGAAGCTACTAATCTAGTAGTAAATCTAGGATCACTTTGTAATGCAGTAGTAGTTGCAATAATTTGCATAACAGTAGTCTATGCAAGAAAAAAACATCCTGAAGGTAGTGCCTTCAAAGCACCAGGGGGAAATCTCTTACCTATCATAACACTAATAGTTATTATTTCAGCATACATTCCAGATATAATAAAAGGTGGCTGGCAACTATGGGCGTGGACTTTAGGATATTTCTTCGTAGGAATACTAATATACTTATTTGGCTCAAAGACTGTTGACCCACAGAGGTAACTACTATGCAAGAGTTAAAAATTGATAGTTCTTTTTTACTAACTGATACCAATGTAATTATATCCAGTTTTAACGGTATAAATGAAGAACATAGCAAAATGATTTCAAAGGTGCCTTCAGAAAATTTAAATAATACCGTAGTTGTTTTGACGCAAAATAATTCAAATGTTTTATCATCTAGAGTTGATATTATACATTATCTAGAAAATAATAACATACGTTACTTTTTCGGTTATAATAACGGGATAAACTCTCTAAATAATGAATTGACATTTAAAGAGCTTTTTATCGAAAAATTAAAGTGCAAGAATATAATTTTCAGTGACGAGTTAATAGATCATTCGTCATTTACTAGACTATGTGCTATGAACGGTGTGAATGTTCTATCTTCTCAACACAAGCCAGAAGAAATCAACAAAAAAATTGTCGAATTAATTTCTGAAGGAAATATATCAGAAGTTAATTCCATGCTCGCAAGACCTTATAGAATTACAGGTGAAATAGTATACGGCAAACAATTAGGAAGAACTGTCGGAATGCCTACTGCAAACTTAAAAGCAATATCCGGCACAGTAATTCCAGCTTCTGGTGTATATGTAAGCCTTTCAAATATTGATGGAAAAAATTATATAGGCCTTACAAATATAGGAACAAGACCTTCTGTTGATGATTTTGAATACATCACAATAGAAACATTTTATCTTGATTTTAAAGGAAATTTATATTCTAAAATTTTAGATCTTGATATTTATCATAAAATAAGAGATGTAATTAAATTCAGATCATTAGAAAAGGTAAAAGAACAAGTTAATAAGGACATAGTAAGTGCAAAGAATTATATGAAAAATCATTTATAAAATATTTGACTTCTTAAACTATTCAAAAGAGCCTGTGAGAAAAAGTCTGTAAATAAAAAAAATAGATAGCCTTCTGTGGTAAAATTTAAATAAGTTGCCAAAGGAGGCTATTAAAATGTCAAGAAAAAAGGAAAAAAAACATGGAGAGCTAACAGAAGGAAAAAAGGAGATAATATCAAAACTATTAGAAGAATATGATATTGAAAGTGTTCAAGATATTCAATCTGCTCTTGCAGACCTATTAGGTGGCACTATTAAAGGAATGATGGAAGCAGAGATGGAAGAACACTTAGGCTACGAAAAAAGTGCTAGAAGTGATAGTTCAAATGCACGAAATGGCTATAAGAAAAAGAAGATAAGAAGTAGTTACGGAGAATTTGATGTATCAGTCCCCCAAGATAGAGAAAGCAGCTTTGAACCAAAAATAGTTCCGAAACGCCAAAAAGATATTTCCCAAATAGACCAAAGAATAATAGCTATGTATGCAAGAGGAATGACTACAAGACAGATATCATAGGAGATAGAGGAGATATACGGATTTGATGTAAGCGAATCATTCGTATCAAACGTTACAGATAAGATACTTCCGGAAATAGAAGAATGGCAGAACAGACCACTAAATGAGGTATATCCAGTAGTATTTATAGATGCAGTACATTTTTCAGTAAGGAAGGATAAAATGATAAGAAAACTTGCAGCCTACGTTGTTCTAGGAATAGATATAGACGGAAGAAAAGAGGTTCTAGGACTGTATATAGGGGAAAATGAAAGTAGCAAGTACTGGTTAGGAGTGTTAAACGAACTTAAGAATAGAGGATTAAAAGACATCATGGTTTTATGCGCAGATGGCTTAAGCGGAATAAAAGAGAGTATAGGAGTGGCCTATCCAGAGACAGAATATCAAAGGTGTATAGTTCATCAAGTAAGAAATACATTAAAACATGTGCCTTACAAGGATAGAAAGGCATTTGCTAATGATTTAAAGAGTATATACCATGCAGCAAGTGAAGAAAAGGGTCACGAAAATATGCTCTCT